>Ga0208644_1000008_pt1 | contig 123723 bp, 179 predicted proteins | sample VirMetDEL_Nov_18_FD_184517 | JGI IMG/M metagenome (GOLD analysis project Ga0208644, IMG submission 184517) | Aqueous microbial communities from the Delaware River and Bay under freshwater to marine salinity gradient to study organic matter... | ecosystem: Environmental > Aquatic > Marine >...
AAGCTTGTGTACTGGTATTACCTGTTGCCAGATTTATCGATAAATTAGATGTTGCCCCAAAGACACCTGAATTATTGAATTGTATTTCACCATTAATACCTGCGGGTGTTCCTGAACCACCAAATTCTTGAATGGTTCCTGTATGATCTTTGTAGAATATTTTGCCATCATTAGTATTGATAGCAATTTCACCATTAGCCAATGATGTTGGAACATTCGCTGCAACCTGTGAGTATTTTAATTCAATTGTTGTATTTGACATTAAAAGGTGCTACCATCATCTCTCGGTTTAATTAACTTTTTTAACTTACTCGAAGGAACATTTGATTCCAGTATTTTTACATAATCTTTCAGTTCTGCGATCTCATTGAGATGGTCAGTGCATTCTATCGCATGTTTATCTTTAAACTGATTAAATTCACGTTCACATTTTGAATATTTTTGCATATAATCATTTAATGCTATTTGTATGCGATCTTTTTCTTTAAGTATATAATCAGTATCGATAATACGTTGTTTTAATTCATTAGTTCCAGCTAATTCTATTTGTTTTTCGTTGATTATGTTTTCTAATTCTTGAATCTTAGTTGTAGACTCATTTAATTTCGATGATAATTCATCTTTTTCTTGAATGAGTTTTTCCAACACTCTAATCTGCGTTTGGAACTGAAAATTTTGCTTAATTACTGCATCGAAATTTTCAACTAAAACTTGTGTGTATGTATTTTGATATTCTATATCCATATGTTAAAATGTACCACCTTGTAAATGTGCAAATGTCGGAATTCCTGATGTATTTATCTGTAGTACATGACCTTCTGTCGAAGATGCTACAGATGATAATGCCGCTGTTGAAGTTAGTCCAGCAATTACAACACCATTAGCAGTGAATGATCCAACACCAGTACCACCTCTTGTGACAGTAAGTGTTCCAGAGCCAATTTGTGTTGCACTAATATTGATTGTCGCACCTGTTGCTGCGGTCACTCTACCGAAACCGTCAACCGTAATTGACGTAATTGTATTAGAATTGGCTAATCCACCTGTTAAAGTATATGTAGAATTTGCTAATGATACTAGGGAAGTTCCATTGAAATGTACTAGATTGCCAGTTGTGAAAGATGATGCATTAGTACCACCATCTGCTATTGCTATGACGGATGATAGTCCAGATACAGTACCGCCGGTGAAATTTGCATCTAGTGTTGCTCTTGAGAATGCCGCAGCATTTACAGTATTACTAACAGCACTTGGTAATTCTGTACCACCAGTCATTAATTTGAATTTGCCCGAATCTGAGGCATCTCTAAAGAATGCTGTATATTTGGTACCAGCATTAACATACGTTCCGAATATACCAATATCTAATATATCTGCTGCATTGTTTGCTGCTAATTGAATCAGTGAATCATCTGTTTTGATATTGTCAACATCATGTGTTATCGTATTTCCGCTAACAACTAAATTACCAGTAATCGCTAAACTTCCATCAATCGTCTGATTTGTTCCGGTAGTTCTTATAACAGTGCCATCAACATCGAATCGAACATTGCTATTGGCGGAATATACTGCGGTTGTTATTCCATCACCACCAACAAATGTAATAGTATCTGTTGCAAGTGCGACAGAATCAGCGCCAGTATCACCAGCAATTTGAACGGTAGATGAACCCGCAGTTAATCCAACATTAGCTGCCGCGGTTATTCGACCTTTTGAATCTACTTGATAAACTGGAATAGTTGTACTGTCACCATACCACCCCGCAGCTACACCGGAATTACCTAATGTTAATGGAATATTAGCATTAGCTGATCCATCAACTGATACAATACCATTTGCATCACCCGATACTCCTATATTTCTAGCAGTTTGCCATTTAGTGGCAGTATTGGCATTTCCGAATAAATCAGCTTTTACTGCAGTTGCGCTAAACATACCAACAGTATCTCGTTTAACTATAGCTGACGCTGTATTAGCATCCGTGGCGGCATCCACTAATGTCGTATAATATTTTCCGCCTATTGTTAGCACATGATTTGTTGTGTTTCCAATAAAGAACTTATCAGATGTAAATGAATACGCTGCTTCACCAACATTCAATGTTGTTGGAGTCGCAGTTGCGGATGAATATTTTAATTGTATTGTAGTGTTTGCCATGTTTTTTCCCTATTTTTTAAAAAGTGCCGCCTTCTATAGATGCTATTCCAAGATTTGATAATTCGAGAGGTTTCATCTCATAACTATTAGTGTTTGAGTTATAGACTAATGTATATCCATTAGCAACATTTGCTGTGTTGACATCAGTTAAATCATTTAAAGTTACTGTGAGAGTAGGCGCAATCGATGGATCAACGATAGACATCCTAGTCTGCGTTGGTTGTCGAATAATAACCTGACCAATATTAGCCATGTGTCACACCAGGTAATACAATAGCAACACCTTCAATAACTCTAGTTATATTATTGGCAGGAGACGTAATGATTAAATCAAATTGTTGTCTACCCGCTTCTAAATTTGCAGTATTGGCCGAAGTTAAACTTAATGTTATCTCTCCAGTCGAAGCATCTGTAATGGAAACGTTAAATGATGAATACGTCTCGGAATAATATGATTGTCTTATCTGAGATTCCGCTGAATAGCCGGATAGATCAAGATAATCTCCTTGAGTATCTAATACATTCAATATAGTTGAAAAATCAGAATACTGTTCAATATAAATTTCCGTAAATGCTGCCATTTATTTCTCTCTAGGTTGGCCAAGTTAATATAGGTAACTCAGATTCAATCTCTTCATAAGTTAGTGGCATCTCTCTTATATTATTCTTTACATCTTCGAATATCTGATATATAATGTTCCATGTAGAATCTCGAACTTGTAATCCGTATGTACCTTCTACTTGAAATTTAGGATTACTAGAATTGGCATATGTGCATAAACTTAAAATATTATCGTAATATCTTGTTCTAGCAAAATCATCCAATCTTTTCTGTACTTCAATAGATATTTCTGTTATGATGATCGATATTATAGTATTCGATTCGGCTACAGATAAATTAACAATTGAATAAGATTGTTCCCACTGTTTTTTAGTAGTATTATATGTGGGATCGATTTCTACTACTTTATGTGTTAATTTATTATGTGTAGGAATACCCTTTGATACAATATTTATAATATTGTGATTTTCTAAAAAATCTGGTGTTAAAGATGCAGGAAAAGATGTTTGAGGATAATCCAGTTTAAGATTTTCTGGATTATACGGATATTCAATGATTTGATTGTTTATTATTTTAGCGTACATGATTGATTCTATGAGGTTGGTTTAATTGCCAGCATGATGCCACAAACATTGGAGGATGAACCTAACGTTGCTGATCTGGCACTAGATGCGCCATATCCTACAAGTTGATCGAAAATTGCATATGACGGATCAGTTGTATCATTTTCAGTAACTATTGTTGACATGTCTGTTGGAGCTAGAATTGTAACTGATCCTGAACTTCTAGCAAAACATGCAATTAATCTCGAATAATTTTCGGCAATATTGATAGATGCAATTGACACAGGATCAGTACCGGAAGCAAAACTTCCAATCGTATCATAGGTTGCATTTCTATATACCAAAATAGTTCCGCTTGGTTGATTGGTCGTAGTTCCTGTTGTGAATGTATAACTACTTGCTTCCGATGCTGTTGCTATTTTATACGCAACTCTTAAAGATGGTCGACTGCCGAGATCACCAATTTCTGTCCATCCAGTATCTCCAGTCCAAGTTTCACTTGTTGAAGTCACAACAAATGCTATCAATAAATCATTCTCAATAGTGCCTGTTGGCTTATTGATTGTTAATTGTGTTATCCCAGATGATGTGTTTTGATTACTAGCACTATTTACAAATGTTATTTCAGGTGGGGTATAAGATGCGGGTACTATAAAAAATAATATGCCGTATGTACCAGTATCAACGGGAGTTGTAGATGTTGTTTTAGTTCCAGTTAAACCGGCATCAACTGTTTGAGAGCAAATCTTATATGATGGTCGATTTGCATCAGAATCACTAACGACGCTAGACATTCCTGACGGAGTTCCAAGTGTTGTACTTGCATTATCATTATGAATCGATGCTAATAATATACATTTATCGGTTGGAATCTTAATCTCTGGTAGAATTGCATTTGCTGCGGGTGCCGAAAATGCTCCATGTAATCCTATTTTGGCATTTCTATATGTCAAAATAGCACCAGAACTGATTCTCGACTCATTAGTAAATGTGTAATTAGACCCTTCGGCAGCCGCAATTTTCCAGAATATCGTCGAGCAACGGTTAAGTGAAGAATCTAAGTCAGTGCCAACTAATTTTGTCCATCCTGCGGGTGCTGTAAATTGACTTGTTGTACTAAATCTTTCATTATAGCAAAATGCTAACATCAAATCGCCATCAAGTGTCCCTGTTGGCTTATTGATCACCAATGTTGTACTAGCAGATGGATTTTGAGTTTGGGAGCTTCCAACAAACTCAATGTCTTGACTAACACCGCGTCTAAGTTTTCGGCTTATACAACTCATATTGCAACATCCCCAACTCTCGCACCGTACACCCAATTATTAGCCTTCCATAATTCTATTACAGTATATCCAGATGTTGCCAGCGCAGGCGCCGCTGCGCCCACCCATTGAACATTTATAGTAGACCATGTTATTGTATTGGCCGTACCATCTGCTACCATCAATGTTATTGCTTGTCCATTTGAAAATGAATTGGCGTATGGCGTTCTATTTGCGCCTAGTGTCCAAACTTGAATAGTTCCATTAGCGGGATTTATATCCACATTTGATGCATCGGAAATGGTAAATACTGTTTCAGTAATTGCTTTAACATTACTAATATTTCTATTAGAATCTACTAATACTGTACCATTAATATTAATAATATCCGTATTTGCAATATTTGATCGTATTGTGCCGGTAGATGGCTGAAATGTTATTCTAGTATTCGATACTTTAACATTAGTTAATAAACCGCTAGAATTTGCAGTAAGTACGATATTATATTGATTTGAATCACTTGTTGTATTTGTAATAACTGCTAGATTAGCGGTATTCGCAAGTGCTAATAATGTATTGACAGTATCATATGCGCTATTAGCATGAATATATGTGGTATTAGCTTTATCGTATGCGCTATTAGCATGTCGATGGGCATCATTTGCTGTCGTATATGCGCTATTAGCATGAATATATGCGGTATTGGCTTTATCATGTGCGCTATTAGCATGAATATATGCGGTATTGGCTTTATCATGTGCGCTATTAGCATGAATATATGCGGTATTGGCTTTATCATGTGCGCTATTAGCATGTGTATATGAATTAGTTGCTGTTGCAAATGCTAAATTAGCTGTATTATTTGCAGTATTGGCTATTATTTCAACAGTATTTGCAGTATCATATGCAACTTGAACAAAGGCATTTATGGAATTATATACTGTTACAGTATTCGAATATACATTTAACGTTTCACCATATTTTATAACAACGTTAGTATGATTATTCACCACATTTGAATGGAGAGTTACTGTATTAGAGTAAACATTTACTGTATTTGAATATACATTAACGGTATCAGTATATACATTAACTGTACTGTTAGCATAATAGAATACTAGATTAATATTTGGTTCTAGTGTATTCCATTGTGTAATAGTCGCTTGTGTTGCTGTTACCCATTCCCCAAATGTATTTGCTAATTCTATCTGTTTAATGGGCATTTTCTGACCTTATAGATGCCATATCTTGAATCAGTTTTTTAATACAAGCCATATCATTTTCTAATTTCTCTAATCTCAATTTAGATTCCTCTTTATCGCTCATATCTTTTAATATTCTAGCTCTTTTCGAATTGAAATCATTCAACTCTTTAGGATTTGTGCGAATTATTGCATTGCTTTTCATATCTCTAGCAAAGTTTAAATCGTCTTTAATTGGTATTTGTCGCATTATAGAAGCTCCGATAGTGCAATTGCGCGAAAATTCTTCACTCTTGGCACTTTGTTGGAATTAGTTGACCTGAATACAAGTTTTATAGCAAAATACTTAAAGTTGGTGAAACCATCATAATTAATATAATTATCTGCAATATTATTTGATCCTGGAGCATACATATAATTCTTATACTCATTTTTATTCTCAGAATAACTATTCAATCCACCAATCAATGTCATCAGTGTCCAGCGTTTATTTGTTAAACTATCTGCATCATCTTGTGACAGGACCTTATAGTAAACATCGATCTCAGTATTTCTTGGTTTATGTGCGGAGAATAATACTCTAATATCTCCACCATCAAAACCATCTGCCAAAGTTATTTTTCTAGTTATATATTTAGCGTCACCTACTCCGCCGAATGGTTGATCTTCACCTATGATAACAGCTTCGGCTAATATTGTGGCATTTGAATCTGTAATCGTAATGGTGGGTGAACCAGTATAACCGGAACCAGTATTTGTTATATAAATATCATCAATTTGTCCAGATACAACGTTTGCTGTAGCAGTTGCGCCAGTACCACCACCCCCAGATATTGCTACTGATACCGTCATTACATTATGATCTTGACCTGGATTTGTTATGAAAATATCACTATTAGAAATTGCATTATTGTCTATGATATTTTCAATTGTGACCATATTAATTTTAGAAATATCAAGAGATGGTGCAATATCAGGATTTATTGTTTTAAGCGTAGCTTCAAGAATAAATGACTGATTATTGCTAGTAATTATTCTTGGACCAAAATCATCATAGAATTCAATATTGGTATCCGTTTCTATATTTCTAAAAATATCTTGTGTTCCATCATAATATGTTGTTCTTATTTTATAAGAAGCATTCGCATTTACATAGGCATTTTCTTCTGTTGTAATATATAATGCATTAACATTCACATTGGATGAAGGCGCTGTTGCATCATATAATTCAATACCTTGTAAACCATAATTTGATAAATCTTGTGGACGCGCTCTTAATCGCATTTTAAATACCGCAGGAATAACATCATATGTTGCTTTTGTTAATTCAAATGCAATATCTTCATTTGGAAATGGTTCCCAAACAGATGAATTCTGAATCTTGAATAGTGTGCCAACATATGGTTGCGCAGTAATCAATCTATTTGTTCCTAATATCTTATCGCCTAACCGCGCCATATATAATTCATATTCACCTGATGCCGATGTTATAGCAAGCGCATAAGATTTACCTGGATCTAAAAATATAGGTTGACTAAAAGTTGCCTCGGTGTAATATGGTGCAGAATTGGCTAATGACATATATCCTGCTGTTGCACTTGTATTAGCACTAACGCCTGGCTCATAAAATGGATTAAACTCAAATTCACCCATTTGTGATATTGTAGTATTTGATATTACAGTAATATCACTAGGATTCAAATATATGGATGCGCCTGGTAATATAGAATCGATCATACCTGATGAAAATGGAATTCCATCTGGTGTAGTCTGTCTAATTTGTATATTTACAGGAAGAGAATCATCTATTGCGGCAAATAATAATTTAACAGATGTTATAGATAATCCCTGAGGATGAATATTTTCATCCACTATAAATGTCTGCGCGAATGGTCCTGCTGAATTTGCTTTAGGGGCTGGCGGATATACTGATTCTGTATTAGCAGTTACAAATTTCAATCGATTTTTATTATATCGATTAATTGTTAGTCCCAATTCATCATCGTTTTCTACGATAGATGGTGACATCAACAAACCAGGAAATGTTCCTCTACCATCGGTATAACAATCACCAATAGTTATCATAGAACGATCTTCATCTCGAACATTTCGCGTTCTTCCACGATTATCGGTATAAGTATTATACATACCACCCGGAAGAGGATTGAATGTTCCTGATATAGTTATTGTTCTGGTTTGAACATTATATGATGCAACATTATATTTTTTACCAGCACCGTCACCTGATACTACAGTGATAGTATTATTCGTAAAGGAAACATTAGAATTGGCAAATTTACCCGTTACTTGTACAGTATTTGCGGTAACAACATTGCACATAGAAAATCCTGGATAATATGCAATGATTTTATTGTTAGCCGAACAATTCTTTTTATTCCACCATTTACCAAAGTGGCCTGATCTGATATATGTATCATCGCCTGGTATCAATACTCTTTCAGTATCTTTATTGTTGTAAAGAGCATCTTCGCCAGATTCCGTAACATAAACATGGATATTTGCGACGTTAGATGATACTCTTTCAATATAATCAATCGTGCCTCTCGCAATTACTTTACCACTACTTTCAATTCTAACTTTGAAAATTTCACCGTTTCTAAAATCATGTGTCCAATGTTTCAGCCAATGGGCACTATTAGGAATTTCATCATGTTCAATTTGAATGACATCTGGTTTAAGAACAAAATTAGATACGTTAACATCATTCAAATATGTTGTTACTAGACGATTTGGTTTTAAACCTTTCGCTCTAAAATAAATATTCTTTCTGCGGCGTCTTAAATTCACTGATTTCAACATAGTTGTCAATGAATCAAGATTAGATACTAAATCGGATGGTTTTGATGCGCCGTTTAATACTTCCGCTGTTAAAGAATTGATAAAATCATCGAAATTGGAATCATATAATCCTTCTTTCGTTAACTTCGTAATTTCTTTTTCGAGTTTTTTTGCTGTATGTGGACTATCAGCTTTTATTCGATTGTACCACCAACCCCATTCTCTTCTATAGCATTCGAATTCTTCTTTTTTTATTGAATTGAGATTACTTCTGGATCGCAAATCTCTAAAATTTTGAGAACAATATGCCCAAGAATCATTTATACCATTAGTATTATCGATTATTTCCGGCGGTTGTTCCAAATCAGGATATTCTGGATCAATCTCTTCCGCTTCTGCTGTACCGTAATTAACATCTAAACTGAATGGATTTATATTATTAGTGAAAGATACTAATGGCTGTTGAATAAAGGTATTAGCAGTAAAAGCCGGAGTGACAATTTTAGATGTTGCATTGAACGTAGTATTCAATTCACCTTCAGTATTATAATCAACCTCATAATCCTCTAGGACAAATCTAAATTGTTTGGTTCTGATCGATGGACGCACTTCGCCATTTTGAATATCAATAGCAGCATTATAATCCTCAGAAGAAACATCTGCTATTTTATATCCGGTGAAAGGATCAACTACGACACCTGTTTTGACCCGAGGTAATCCAGTAGAATCGTCTAAAAATTGTTCTTGAATTGCTTCTTTTTCTAAGAAATTTAAGGTTGAATAATATTCGATATTCTGTATTCGTTGTTCCAGTTCACCTATATCGCGCATAGTATAGCGCCGATTCTGAACAAATCTTGCTTTTATTTGTTCAGTCTCACCCGTATACGCTGGCAATATTAAAGTATAAATTGTCATTGCGTCATCTCTATCCTTTGGAGGAATAGGAGTTAGCGATGATGCACCATTAATAATATCAAATGTCTTATTCTTAGTGACTACTAATTTATCTATTCTAGGCAAATAATATGCATAGTTAAATTGTGCCGATGTTCCCGATATTCCAAGATAAATCTCATTATACTTGCCGCGTAAACCATTTAGCCCAGATTGCTTGGATAGTCTAAAATCAAAACAATCTCTTAATTTATATGATTCACCTGAATTAGGGGAAACGTATGTTGGAATATCAGCATAAGCATCATTTTCATACGAATCTACTGAAAAATAACCATAACCCTCATGTTTATAATAATCAGCAAATATTGCGACATTACCGGATGGCGCCGTTTCGCCAGCAATCAAACTGATAGACGCATGTTCGTATGAATTATCTCTCTGACCATTATCTAAACGATAACTTGCAGTAATATCGGCAGCATATGCTAAATTAGCTGTAGTAGCGGTATTTGCACCAAAATCCTTAACAGCGACTAATGTTATAATATCAGATACATATAGCGATTGAGGTTCATTAGGAGTTTTTAAAGTGGTTATATTATTGCTAGATAATAATAGTTGAACACCTGGTTGATCTACTTGATCAGTAAATAATACTGAGGCATTACCAGCAACAATTACTTCACCGCCTGTTGTAGTAACAATGGATGAATTAGCTGATTTTTTTAGTTTTCTACGTCTAATATTAGCTGGCTGAGTAGTTGGTATGTCAATTTTCATATAGACATCTGCGACGGCTGCGCCTGCACCAGGAACTGTTACCGTTATCGTAGTACCATCGGATGCAACTGTATTAGAAGGATCTAAAAAATTTATTACAGTATTATTTGCTAATCCATTTGGAGTGCCGCCGCGCAATACTACTAGAAAATTATCAACTGCATCTGAACCACTAATTGGCGAACCAGTAACTATTGATTGTATTCCAGTATCGGTTGAAAATGTTAGTACATTCGCAGAAAATGTGCCAGAATATAATTGTCTAGCATAATATTCAATACCAGAAATAGAATTTTCTTTAATAGCGAAGTGTGGCAATTTCCATATCAATGAATTGAAATTAGTCTCAGTTAAATATGCGCCTTCATAATCATCAACCAAAATTGAATATTTGCTATCATCAGAAATATTAATTTTTGTATGAATCGTCGTTCCTGTATTTGCAACAAATGATTCAGCATCTCTAAATTGAAAATCTAATGAGTATACAAACGAAGTATTCGGAGTGTTTGCCCAAGTCGAATCTCCAATACTAGCTGTTCTATTAACACCATTATAAGAATCAATAATTTTAGTATCTATTTCTCCATAATTTGTTTCTGCTATAAAGGCAAATGAATTCAATGTTAAACTGGATTGTGTATTTGCTGAAAGTGTAACTAAATTTGTTGAAGTATTAATTGAAGAAATATAGGACGCAACATTTATTCCTGGACCAAATACTCTATTACCAACTGCTATATTTTTAGAGGAAACACCACTTACATGCATAATGGTATTACTAAAAGAGTTTGCATTATATTCATTCGCAGTTGCCAATAATCGAATCTTGGCACCGCGATAACTATCATTAGCAGTTGATGCTAATTGATCCAATATGATTGTGTTAGCGGTGCCACCTGATGCCCGACCAATTTTTGATCCTATTGTTGAATCGAATACATACGCTCTAAACACACCATTTGCGATACTCGTTGTGTTTGCGCCATACTGATAATCTAATGCTCTAATACGAATAGTGCCAATATCGGTGGCCATTATCGTATCGGTGTTGGTTGTGGCGATACTTGCCGCTGGCACACAATGAACATTCAATGTTGTGAAATCTTGAAAATTTATTGGTCCACTTAAATTAGTAACATCAATATAATTTTGATAATTGAATGTTTGATTGTGATTGGTTACATTTGCAGAATCTTGCGCTCTTTTTGACACTATTGTTGTTGGTGCAATAGTTTCAAATTCATATCCTCTTACATACGCTTTGCCTGGACTAACAATTAAATTGTAACTATTAGCGAATCCATTTCCATTATTTGATACAACATCATCCGTCATTGTTACAGTAAATGGTCTAACAGTATAATTTCCAGATTCATCAAATGTTCTACGAGCCAGCGTATCTTCCAACATTGCATATTGAGGATAAACTAATCGTTGTTTTACAGTGCCATTTTCTATTCTAACTAAATCAATAAATGCTGTATCATCGGTTGACGTTAAAGATCGTTTAGCCAATGTTAATTCTATTTTATATCTAGTTGCGCCTGGTGCTTGATAATTGGATGCCTCTAATGCTGGATCCAATAAACTAGAATCTGAATTTTCATCGACAATACTCTCAATTAATTCCAATCCTATTCTATACGAAGGCGTTGTGCCATAGGCATCTAATATTATTGTTTGATCTAATACTTTCACGAAAAAATCATCATAGAAAAAAACACCTTCACCAATACTCACAATAGAACTTGCACCTGTTGCTGAAGAGGTTACAGTTGTTGCGAAATATTCACCACTTTCATCTTGAATATCAGTAGAATTACCAAATGTTCCACTAGAAAAATATTTGATAACTAATGTATTGTCTGTCGAATCCGTAGATTCCTGTACGGCTACAACTAATGCTCTAATACTACCGGTAGCAGAATCAACAATATATTTATTTAAAAAATTCTCAACATCTATTGTTGAACCATTTAAATCTGTTAAATTGACTTTTAGATAAAAAACATCCGTATTCTCGTATAGTGTCTGTCCACCTAGAACCATACTACCATTTTTGAATATATGTTTACCAAATCGACTAATCTGGTTTTGAAGTATTGATTGTAGCTGAGTTAGTTCCCTAGCTTGAACTGCGTAGCCTGGTCTAAACAATATTTTTACAAATTGTTTATCCTCATCAAAATCATCATAATATGGATTATTGACTAGGGAATCTTTAATTGACATTTTTAACCTTTAAAAATTAATTACTATTTTTATATTTTCTGATTGACCATCATATCTATCCACTTTTGATGCATTTTTAACGAATAAAATTTCACCGGAATATGGCTCAAAAAATGGATAATCAACACCTGATACAATTCTGGAAGTAATATTTCCTTTAAGTAAAGAACCTATTGCTATTGTTCCTTTTGTATTTATCAATCTAACTGTGTTGGTATCCGAATTCTGAGCATGAATAACACCTGAAAAAGTCGAATCTGTATTAGAAGTGCCTTGATATACAAATTCGTTTAAATCATAATTAGTTCCTGGCAACAATGTTAAATCGAGAGTCTGAGAAATAACGGTGTTCGCATTTGTTGTGGATAGTCTTGCATTTTCTCCATATCGATGCGCATTAGATAATATTCCATGTTGTCTAAATGACGTATCGATTGATATGATACCATTCTCAGATGCATCGATCTCTCCAAACTTTGCGACAATCATTACATTATTTGCGCCCAATTCTCTGGCTGGATTATAACCATGCCCATATTTTGGACTCAATATAACTCTTGCAGTCGCATTTGTTCCTGTGCCATATATTATGGCATTAGCTGTTGAATATCCCGTACCTATCGAGGTTACATCTATTTTTGTTATAGTTGTATTTGTTATTTTTATTTCAGTTGTTGTGTCATCGTTACCATCACCTTGAATATCGACTCTAGTTTTTAATGATATTTCGCCTGAGCCAGCGGATATTGTGGGGGTTGATAGAGTGATTTTTTTAAATATCGTATCTAAATTAGTTATATATGTACCTGTTATAATACCATTTCCCGTAACAAACATATTATTAGAAATATTGGCAGTATTGGCGACAGATATGATATTGGTTCCACTCAAATATGATGTAACAGCGACATTGGAGTCAATATAACCTGAACCAGAATTGGTAACAATAATACTAGCAATCGCTCCTTCAACGAAATTTGAAGCATTCAATCCGTAGTCCAGCGCATCTGAAAGATATGGTACTGGAATCCAATCGTCTGTTAGAAATTTATTAGATTGTTTTACATTGAATAGATATTTCCAAGTATATCCATTTTGACCATTTTCCGTTGTCGTAATAAATCCATTGGATGTTGTGAAATCACCGGTTGGTTCTACTATTGATCCTTGTGTATTTGATGCATTATTTGATAGACATTTATAGACGTTGAAATCTGATGTTATAACATACATTGGTTCCAAGTTCAGTGTAGTATTGGCGCTTAATAATGTCGTTGAATCGACAATATCATCATATTGTCTATATTTTGTATTCGCAGTCCAATTTTTTCTAGGAATAACTAATGATACATCGTTTCCCGTTATTCTTTTAGCTGCAAACATCGAATCCCAAATGGTTTTCTCAGTTGCAATGGAATCAACAACATCTGGTATTGTTGTATCAGAATTGGCATATTGATTAGAATTGCCGATAAACACATATTTTGTTTGATCGTGATCTTCCGCTGAAAAATCTTCAACAAATCGTCTAGCGGTATCGTAGGAAAGTGATAGTGATGTGTATGTATTAGCCATCTGATATTTATGATATTATAGTTAAAGTCTGGGCATTTGCTGTAAATGAATACGCACTTGTGACGGTTAACATAGTATTGCTTAAAATTGTATTGACAGTTTTTATTGAATTATTTATTGATATATTTGCGCCCGGAACTAATATTCCATTTGTATTGGATAATACAAATTTCGTATTTGTTCCAATAACATAGATTGAACTATTTGTATTGACTGTTCCCGAAATATCTCTAGTATTCAATATATTGGTTATTGATCCTGTTTCAGAATTAATCGTATCCTTTATATTATATTCACAATAATCTATCATGCCTACTGGATGCATGATGTCATGGAGTAGTTTCTTGTATTTTTTGAATTCAACCTGGGATGAAATTAGATATGAATAATTGATATAATAATCTCTACCTTGAATTCTTGCTTCATCTGATGATAAAATACCATCTGCTGAAGTCCATCTTCCAGGTAATATTTGAATACTATCTTGAATTATCGCATTCGCTGTCGCCAATCCATTACCTTTGCCGCTTAGATCAATTCTAGGAGATGCTACATATCCAGCACCGGATTCCAATATTCTTATGGATTTAATCTGTCCAGCATATACAATATTACCATCGGCGTCCCTAGGTAGCACTCCCTGAATAGATTCTCCTTCACCCATAATAGTCGTTACTACTAAATTTGCACCAGTGCCGTTAGCTGTTGATATAGTTATAATAGGCAATAGTTCATTTTGATAGCCTTGACCACCATTATTAATAGTAACTGCTGTGATTGCGCCATTAGCTGCAACATTTGAGATATGGGCATTGGCATTCCGCCCACTATAATCACCGGATAAATTATTGAATTGTAGATATTCTCCGATTGTGTAATTTATACCAGCATTTGCAATATTGATTTTTCCCAAAATACCAATATCATTTAATCTAATATTGCCTGCGATATGTGTTGGCTCAACGTAAATCACTTCATCCGATGATATAGTGGAGATCATTACATTTGCTGCGGTGATTGGTCCAAGATCGGTTATGACTACCGAACTTAGCGCATTGATAATAGAAGTATTGGTATTTTCTGTTCCAACAACTGGAAATCCATAATTTGTATTACTCAATACAATATTTTGATAATCTGATATTATATCAGTATATATTGTTACAGTATTCAATGTATTTCTACCAGTTGAATCTACTGATATCACATCACCTTCAAATGCAGTATTCGATATTCCAACTGCCTTAACATTATCACCAACCTTAAAACCTGCACCACCATTTAAAACTATGACATCTTCAATAGTTCCAGATTCAACATCATTGATTATAGCAACTGCGGGTGTCGGGGCAGAATCTAAGAATGTGACATAATCTCCAACATTGTAACTAGCACCAGGATTGACAATATCTATTCTATCTAACTGAGATAGTGTCGAAAGTCTTATATTAATCAATACATCATTTGATATAATATCGCAAGTCAATGTTTCGCCATTTAGAAATGATCCAACTATTGTTTTATTGTCAATGTATATCTGATAATAATATTCGCTAGAAATATTTCTAATGTTTATCTTTTCAATAACAGCGGACGCATTAGATGATTCGCCTATTATTTTTCTATTTGCCAACAATGATACGTCAAAATTTGTATATAAAATCTTTACTATTGCATTATTGGTTGGAGCGGAATCGAATATTATCTTTTTAAGTTCTTTCTTGACAAAATATCCGGTAACTTGTAATATATCATCAATATATACAGTGTATTCATTAGCTGAAATTTCCTGTGGTAATAGAAATTCAGTCGTTGTTCCATCACCTGTATAATATGATTGAATTGTTGGATCAATTCGAAGAATTTTTTCAACTTTCCATTTACCATCTGAACATTTAAGGATACTATCTTTAGGTGTTTTGATTGCAATCTCTTCACCGAAAAGCATTCTAAAAAGTAATCTAAAAGACTTCTCTGAACCTTTAGAATTGTATAATGGAAAAAGATGTTTTAATAGAAAGTCCTTAGTTAATACTGTATCGGCTGGAATCAAAGGTGCGAACATTGCCATAAATCGATCTTCAAAATCATCCAATGACCTATCTATATCCGATATATATTTGAACTTTTTTAATTGAGTAGTTACATCGTTTAGTTGCGAATCACCATCCGTAAATTGCTCATTTTCAAGAAATTCATAATACGCTTCTAAAAAAGATATGAATTTAGGATGATCCTCTCTAATGAACTGAGGAACTTGTTTATCTACAATGAAAGATGTTTTAAAATCAGTCATATTAAACTTGAGTTAAATTCACTTCTATTGTACTTGGGTCTGTTGGATCCATATATAATATGGTATTCTTGTAGCTTTCCAATAAGCCAAGTTGCGATTCTATTGTTATTTTTATTGTTTCGGAGTTCTCAACTGTTGATAATATTTTTAAATCCGATAACTTGATTTCACCCGTATGATAATTAATAGTACCCGCAGATGAATTTACAATTTTTCTTTCAGCATTTGCATCAAAATAAACTGTGCGAAGTTCACCAATCTTAGCATCAACTATCACCGCACCAGATGCGCCAGTACCACCGCCACCAGTAATAGTTACAACTGCTTTCGAGTAGTCAAATCCTCTTTTAGTAATTTCAAATGATTCTATTTTTCCATTGACAATTTTTGCGATTGCTTCTGCACCATACCCATCACCTGTTATCGTAACTGTTGGCGCACTTGTATAATTGTATCCTGGTGTCACAACATTGATCGCACTAATGCCCGTATCAGAATTTGGTATTTCTTCCAGTGCAACTAATCTGGTTGTATTATTAATATCCTTCATATAAAATTCACTAGATGTCAATTTATTGCCCGAAGTACCTTTTCTCAAAGGTACATTGAACTTAATATTATAGGTATATGATGTATTGAGTATTGGAGTAAATTTCTTTTGTAATTTTAATGTGACATCATTTCCGATGATAGAATTATCGGCAGAATCTATCTCATCTTGTAAACGCGATACTATAAGAATACCTGAAAATTTGTTTAGATTATTTTCATTATATGTCAAAATTTTATCACGAATTGCATTTTTAATTTGTTGATTCGATAAAGTGGTTTTATTTTTATTATATTTTGCATCAACATGAATCAACACATATAGATATTCTGGATCAACAATTTCAGTTGATATTGAAATCATTGTTTTTGGTTGTAGAATATTATCAATAATTGATTGTTTTTCTGTTTCAGATAAATAATAATTATTCTTAGGTTTTATTGAAACAAATACTTTACCATAAACAGGTGGTGTTTCTTCTGCGCCACTCCATATAGATAATGATTGGATAGAAGGATATTTGTTTTGTAGATAAATTTCATAATCTTTTATTGTTACCAATCTATTCTGAGTGGAATATTGTGCAACTGCCGAATATTTTATACTATCAACCGACTGACGTTGACTACCTCCAGTTGAATTGGATATTGTGGTGATATTAAAATCCGTATATGATCCAACAGATGCCGTTGCGACAAAATTTGATAAATTATCCGCAGTTTCACCATTAGTTACTAGATAACTGACCGTTATAATACTGCCATCTATTAATTCTTTGCCTATTATTCCATCACCGAAATATATTTGAAATTTACCACCGATTGATTCTTGTAGAAAATATATTTGACTTGTATCATCAATATCTAAAATATCTGATGCTAGAGTATATACTGCAATATCGGTGTTTGCATCACTCGTTCGAACTTGTACTATAATCGATTCGGTGTCAATATTTGAATCAGCTAAACTAAAAGTTTTCTTTGGATTTGTTGTTGCATTATACGTGAAATCATATGTTATTAATGAACCCTCATATATTTCAAGATTTTCAAAATAAAATTTTCCATTAGCAGCACTAGCTGATTGCTCTTCTAATAGTACAAATTGATGCGATTGATTGTCCAATATCTCAGCTCTAAAGGTGAAACCTCTAGGAAGAGTTATGATAGAATCGTTATTTTTAACATTCGCATATAAATCAACAATCGCTTTAGATGCATGAATTGAATATGGAGTATATCCTAGCATTTTGGCATGTGATACTACAGAATCTCTCAATACCGCGGTATCTAGGAATGCCTCATTTACTGCCATATTGAGATAGTATGCATTATAATGAGTATTCAATGCTAGAATTTCTAATAGAATATTTAAACCACTACCTTCAAAATTATAATCTGAAAATTGACTTTGACTTTGTAGAAAAGTTTTTAGATTTTCTTTGATTGTGTCAAAATCTAATTGTGTTATTATTGTTCTATTTGATGGCATATTATCGAATTCTTGATAGTGTTACATTGACGATCACTGGATCGGATCGATTCAATATGAAAAACTCTAAGGTTACCTGAAATGCATTATTATCAGGATCGGCATTTACTGTGATATTCTTAACACTAACTCTAGGTTCATAGTTAGTTATTGTTTGTCTAATCTCTCGTTCTAATGCTGTTGCTGTGATATTATCTAAAGGTTCAAATAATAATCTTCTAACATTAGAACCTTTATCAGGTTGAAAAGGAGATTCATAATGATTCAACATAATTAAATTCTTTACAGCATAAATCACTGCCATATCACCAACATGCTTATTGATATCTTTTCTAATTGGATGAATATTGAAATTCAGATCCAAGTCTCGATATTCTCTAGCTGTAATTGATGATAATTGATTGGCCATTATTGAATAATTATTGAATATTTATCTATTTATGATAGTTAAATATGCGCGAATGAAATATGTTTAAAATAATTCTTGACAGTAAGAAATTTTTAATGTAAAATGATTACATAGTGAAGATTAATTGATAAGGAATTAAATTATGTATGATTTTCTGTATCAAATTGGCGATAAAGTCAAATTCAAAAGATTTGAGTACGATGCCGACGGTTCTTGTACAAAAGAAATTATAGAAACGGGATATATTTCACATATCGGAATACTAGAACATACGCCTTCACGCGGACGATCCGGATACAAGATAGAATATAAAATACGTGTATCTTGGAGTTGTTGGGGTAGTTGGCATCTAGTAGCAGAAAAAAATATTTTAGAAAAATGTGGAGAATATGAAAAGAAATTTAATTATTTAACTAAAATTTAAGTCTCATCATTTAATCTAGTCAATAATTTATCGGTGCCTAGATAATTTTGCAATAAGAAATTCTCAGTTTCACCGAGTCTTGTATATTTTTTAATTTCATTATATTGATCCAATATTATCCTAGAATTAGCGTAAAAATTTTCATCATGAGTGCGTCTAGTATCAACAAATGTTACGATATTATTCATACTATCGGATATAGTATTTCTAACAGTCGTTGATACATTAGATTCCATTTGATATGTTAGATAATTATAAGATACACTATTATTGATTATTCCGGGATAATCCGTTATTTCATCCAATAATACTTGTAATTCCGGTTCCACCAATATGCTAGTAAATGATCCTAATATAGTAGCGCCATTTGCATATTGGTCTGCTTGATACGTCATAAATGCGATAGTTTTGCCAATGCCAACTGCTGTTTCATAATGTGGTAATTCTGCCGTATTGGCTTCAATTTCATTTATTCCAGATATTCTTTGAGTATGTTGATAAAAATTACTGACAGCATTGATAGCAACATTGGCTGAAGTTGATATTTGATGTATATTGGGAACATTGCTTGATGATGTGTAAATAGATGTGACGATATCCAATATGGAATTAGTAACATTTCCTACTGGATTTTTCATATAACCGGATACATTAGCATCTTTAATATCATTATAACCCCATTCAGGAATTAATAATGATAACGTGTTCATCATTTTAGTTGTATCATTTGAAAATTCGATGATTACGTTTGCATTTGCTGGCGCAAATGAGTAATTCAATAAGCCGAAAAGAGTGTTTGCCATTAAACGAATTTACCTTTAGGTGGTGATGTTGGACCAACTTTTGTTTTATGGATATGAGTATTGTATATCTTGGAATTAATGATATCATGCATTAAAACAGCATTCATGATACCAAAATTGGCGAGTGGTGCATTTACTTCTTCTATCGCATTCACTTGACCTGGTATCGCAACTGGTATACCAACGGATACACCCCCTAACATAGTAACAAATCCTAATGGACCTGCTGTTATTCCTAATCCCGCATCTACACTATACTTAGCAGTTACCATGTCGGCGACAATTCCACCTTCTACCATAAAATCACCTGCGACTGATATATCTTGACCTGACAACAATGTCAATGATCCTGTTCCTATTCCAGCAACATCAGATAATGATCCACCTGCACCAATTTGCATATCACTTTCTGATAGAATATTACAATCTCCTTTTACAGCATGATTAAAATCCCCATCTACAACTAAATCATAGTTGCCCTTAATCTTTTCTGTTTTATTGCCTTCAACTGTTATTACAGAATCGCCTTTAATTATTACGCTACAATGACCTCTAACTTCAATATTTTTATCGCATATTGTTATCTCGTATCCGTCACCATAAACTTTGTGAACTTCATCACCATTAGGATGCATTTCAATGAATGTTCCCATTCTATGTTGTAATCGAATTCTTTCTCTATTGGGCGTATCATCCAATTCAAATAAATGTCCCGATTCGGTTTGTTGAACATTATTAAATGGATATTCTGGTTGAGTTTCTTCATTGGCCGCCGATCCTGGTTCAACCCATCCTGATCCTAAATCTCTATCTGTTATTTTAGATTGCCATTTTCGTTTACCGTCAATATATTCTGTCATTATGGTCCAGTATATGTAGTAGAATTGAAATAGAAATTAGATTTTGTTTCATCAACACTCATATAATTTGTATCCAAGTATGTTTGAAATCCAATCGAACCTGCCGGAAAATCTGATATAATAGTAGGATTTACAATTGAATTAAATGTTTGAGTTGATACATTTGCTAGATCGGTTGGAAATTGATTGGAGATTGATTGAAGAGTTCCCGATTTATTGCCCAATAGTGTATTATATACAGTATCAACAGTTCCTGAAATAGCACTTGTAGTATCCATCGAATTAGTATATGCTAATAGATTGCCAATAGTACCTATACTATTAGTGAAATTAGCATTTTGTAAATTATTATTTAATGTGGTTGATATACCATTAGTTAATCCTATGATACTACCAACACCAATTATAGTAGTCTGATCTAATCCACTAGAATTCAACAATGGTGTAATAGTTGATCCTATTGATGCTGTTAGTTTACTAAAACATTCGCCAATAAATTTCAATAATTTGGCAGGCAAACTGAGAATATAACCAATCATATTGGATATTTTTTGGATACCTGATTTTATCATACTAGAATACTTCTTCATTCTTTTCACCATATTCAATAATTTCTTAACTTCTGCTGTCAATGCTTTGGCTAAATTAATAATTGTTCTAGCAACTCCACTAGGATCTAAACCTAGCGCCGCTATAATATCCCTGATAAACGATCTAATAGATTCTATAATAGTGCTAAAAGCTGTGCCTATACCAGCTATTGACGAACTAACACTTGTTGTTGTATCACAAACTTGAGATCGTTCTTGATTGCTCTTATCAACTAAAGTATTTTCAATAATACCTCGGGATAGTCTTGGAGTTGTTGGAGCATTCGCTTCTGTTATAATAACATTAGCAGGTGGTCTAGGAACATCTGTAAAAGTTAATGTTGTAGATTCTTTACTTTCTATGCCGGAATATGTTCCGATGACAACTGGAATTTGAGCGGATCTTCCGTCTTGAAAGAATCCAAATATCCAATCACCTTCTTTAGGACCAGATATTACTTTTGTGCCATTAGTAGAAGTTACTAATTGTGCCCATGGTAATTTATCGGTTGGTACCAATGTCTTATCAGGTTTACCAGAATCATCGAATGGATGCAATCCAAATATTCTAGCTCGTATTCTACCTATTTTTAATGGATCTTTTCGATCTTCAACTACACCAGTCCACCAAATAAAATCATTACCATAAAAATCTGATTTTATCATTTACCAGAATCCGTAGCGATTTCTAATATTGTTTCATGTTGATCATATCTAATCATATGTCTAACTCCTATAATTAAATATCTGCCCGATAACGTGTTATCAAAATATTGATTACCAACTTCAGTTGTGTATCTAGGATAAAATATATTGACTACTTGGCCAGATACTAATCCAAAATTGCCCGGAAGATTTACTTGAATTCTTCGCTGCATTAAATTATACAATATGGATTTTCTTTGAAATTTATAATTCTCAGTATTATTTATTTTAGTGGCAGCAATCGAATCATTTTCTTTAACATACGAATTTGTTTCTCTGGATGATTCATATGGAAAATAAACCTCTCGGGAATCGAACTTAGTAGTAACCGTATTATCAGGCAATAGCGGTGTTTTATTTAGATGTGCCATTTTAGAAAATATATCATCAACATAATTTATTTTCTTGATCTTTTTTGTTCGTGTAAGGGTATCAAAACCAAAAAATGTTCCGGCATACGCGCCAGATGATATATTATCGACTTCTTGAAATGTTGATAATATTTTAAATTCGCGTATTCCAAGAAGTTCTCCCGAAACATCCTTATCAATATTTTTAGGATTAAAATTCAGTGATGCAATAGCATTTGCCGACATTAAACTCTCCAATGGGGCAAATGTATAACCATATTGAGTCTCAAAAAATACAAATTGTGGCAGACTATTATACAATGCTCTTCTGCATATCCATTCTATAGCATCAAATGGTGTTAAATTAGGAATAACAACATCTACTAATTCTATTGAATCTGTTATTGATTGTATACCGGAAGCTCCCTTTTGGGGTAAACTATTAGGAACTTTTATATGATCTATTAGAATTCTTTCAACAATATCGGAGTATTTTCCTGAGTAAAACTGTGATATTTTTTGTTGCTCTGAAACAAGATAATCATTGGATATAAAGTGTAATACAAATGATTGAGAAGTGAAATTAATGTTTCGATCATCTGTAATTTTATAGATTCGAAACAGTTTTTCATATTTAAAAAATGATGGATTATCATCACCCTTATCTACTATTATTTTGAGAAATTCATTGCCATTCAACTTCAATTTATCTTTGATATTCGTCGCATCGGTAACTAATATGCTACCCGATGTTACTGGAGTCAACAAATTATCAAATAAATTCAATTCATCAAATATCATTGATATATCAAATGTTCCAAACTCAGTAATTAGATATAATTCTGATATTGAAAATTGAGTAGTCTGCAATAACCCATTAAATTGTGACATTACTAACGGCGTTCCTCAAAAACATCCCTTAACTGTTTCTCTAAGTTTTTCGCGTACTCAGGGCGAAGTAATTTAATATTTCTTTTGGCTTCATTCGCATCGATTTCGTAATCATAATATGATTTAGTTTCTTTAGTTATATTATATGTAATAGTATTATTATCTGCCAATAATATCTCATCATTAATACTTTCAACTAAATCAGCATAAGTATTGGCATCAATCTCGAATTTATTAGTAGTTGTTATGCCATCGTAGATAGTAGATTCTTTTCTATAGTATGCATAAGTATTTGCCTTTGCCCATATTATTCCATCGTATTCATTCCCATTAACAGGCATATATTTCTCATCAACATATTTCATCAAATTTTCATAAGATAATGGCCATTCAGATTCGACATCGACTATATCGTTTATCATTAAAACTATCCAATGTTTCTCTGGATCATCGTACAATTTGGCAGCAATGATGTCAGGAGTATCGCTATCCTGAATATAATATTTCTGATATAATACTATATTGTCTTTGATATTTGATTCAATAATAAATCTTGAAGTGATATTAGTTACAATATCTAATGAATTATCGTCTGATAATGTATAATATGTTAGAGGAAACTGAGAAAAGTATTTTGCCATATTATTTGTTCAGCCATGCTTTGTTTGCAAAATCTTGTGCTATTTGATCTGTTGGTTTATCCCAATTAAAATTGGCTTTAGTTAAGTATTCAGTTTCTCTAAATTGGAGAGATAATCTGATTCCAACGGGCATACCAGTACCGCCCATAGTAGGATATAATTGTCCTGGAACTTCATATGCTGAGAATCCATTAGGAGCATAATCTACATCTATAGATTCTAATACACAAGTTGATATTTGGGGTATATTTGGATTTTCTTTACCATTATAAAAAAATTTAATATCAAACTCTGATGGTGGTACCAGAAAGAATCCATTACTTTCCTTGAGAATTTCTGGTGCCTGATGAAATTTCAATTTTTCAATTATTTTCTGAACTTCTCTACCTTCTTTCTCCTGTCTAGGATAAAACATAAAATCAAATCTAAATGATCTAAATTCGGGAGAAGAATATATTATTTCCAACATTGGATTTTGCACAACACCAGTAACAGCGGTAAACATGGATGATGTAAATGTTGATTTATTTTTCAATACAAAACTAGCGAGAAATGGTGATAAATTTTTCATCATTGCATCAAAGGTATTGACGGCACCGGCTGGACTATTTTTATACGAATCTACGGCACTCGCTCCAAGCGTAACAGCTTTTGCTAAACCTCCAGTTAAACTCATTTGTGAATAATTTTGCTGATAGGTAAATGCCAATGTATCAGGCATGTATAATGCTATCGTTTCTTTAGTTCTTTGAATAGTTCGAATAAACTCAGTAGCGTATCTAGTGGTATCTAATTTGATTCCATCTATACCAGATTGAATAGAATTATTGACTTTCGAATTATGACCGGAAGTTGACTTGGATAAATTTTTAACAGAATCTAACGCTGAATTGATAACAGTATCAAAACCTCCAATAGGTTTTGTTCCATTTTTTATTCTATTCTCATATACGCTAGGACGTTCGCCAGCATCATCGATTGTGGGTTGAACGTATCTAGTTTGTCTTTGTGAATTAATATGTATTACTAAATAATGTCCCTTGTCCACTGATCCAACATCTAAGGGAAATCTTGAAATATTGTAAGCATATTTCGATTCGGCGCCATTCAATAAATCTGATGGTTTACCTGTTCGAGTATCTGTATAGAAATTAATATCACCAAAAGAGAATAGGGACATTTTAGACTGACTAATAAATAATATATCTATTTATGTTTTATGTTATATGGGATTTCCTACTCCTAAAAGATTTATTCCTAAACATCCTGAGAAATATAATGGCGATGCCAGCAACATTGTTGCAAGATCATCATGGGAATTGCGAGTAATGAAATATTTGGATGCAACAGATAATATTATATATTGGGCATCTGAGGAATTAGCAATACCATATATATCTCCAGTTGATGGTAGACAACATAGATATTTTGTTGATTTTATACTAAAAGTTAAAAATAAACACGGTGAAATAACAGTTCATTTATGGGAAGTAAAACCACATATTCAAACACTGATACCAGTTCAAGGTAAAAGACGAACTAAAAAATTTCTAACAGAATGTTCGACATATGTGGTCAATCAGGCAAAATGGAAAGCTGCGGAAGAATTCTGTCGAAATCAAGGTTGGAAATTTTCAGTTCTGACAGAATATGAGCTAGGAATTAAAAAAAGACGATGAATTCAATTCAGTTTCAAATGAGATACAAAATTCAAACCAAAATTCATGAAATATCGAATTTTCTTTTATAATCAATGAGTAACAATTATTTCAACAAAAACGAAAAGACTCATTAGATCAAAGACTTATAGAATTATTCAAAATATTTAATCAAAAGTGATAGGTTAGATAGTATCTCATTTCAATATATGTGAATTATATTAAGGAAATATTATATTTAGTAAATATATCAAATAGTTATTGTTCATCTTGCCAATCAATTTTTCGAATAATATTTAATTGATCGTTTAGTGTATCCACTTTATTTTGTGCTAGTTGTCCATCATAGAATTCACATACAAAAACTTTAGAATTTGTTGTACTAGCACTTAGATAAATTTTCCATTTATTGTTTTCAAATAATAATATAAACATAATTTATTCCTCATTTAATATTATAAAATCATATATCAAATATTTCTTTCATATCTTTGTTGAAATCTTCCATTAATTTGGGCAATCTTTTCAACAAATTTTCGTGTGTCAACTCTTCCCGCGATGCTTCTGGCCAAATCGCAGTACGTCTAGCAGCTTCCAAATTACATTCTTTGATTGTTTTCTTATCGAGTTCTATTCGATAACATGAATATTCTTCGGCTAATGCAAGTTCTTCCAATTTTGCATATTTTAATAGTATTTCTTTGCGATCACATAATTTAAGTGGATCGGTAGGAGTATAATATATCCAAGCATGAGTTGGACCATGTTCTTTAACATGATATAACGTGTTTTCGATGTAATATAATGGACCATTAGTTGAGGTGCCATGCCATTTTATCAAATGTGTCAATTCGGGAGCATGGATTGCAATTTCATCATGTAGGCAGCCACATGCCCCTAAATATCTTTTATTGCCATTTTTGTTTAGATAGTATCTCTCAAAAGGAATATAATCACGATCAAATAAATTGGCGGTGATATAAAAGGCATCGCCATCATTTTTGCCTCGTTTTTCGAATTTTAATGTGATGATCAAGACGTTATCATCAATATATTTCACAATCTTTTTTATCATGATATAGTTCTCTTTAAAATTAATATCCCAATGATTTGATCATGCCTTCTGCTAAATATTTTAAATAATGGAAAATATCACCATTTTTGAAATCAATTTTAACTAAAGTATCTCTAATTGTTTTATGATATTGAGGCATTTCTTCGATGAAATCAAATAACATCTCATATGTTAAACCGATTTGTCCATCAATTTGAATTTCATCATCGATGAATTTGCCTTTTTCTTCAATTAAAGTTGTTAGATATTCTTTCATGATTTATTTCCTTTTAATTAATCTTCACTATGATTCTATTATACAGAATTATTTCTTACTGTCAAGAATTATTTTCTAAATGCAACATATCCATATCTGCCATGTTTTTCCACTGTCAATCCTCGGAGTTCTGCCAATTCGAGTTTCTCTTCGAATTTTACTTCTTTATCTGTTTTTTTGAGAGAAACCCATCCGCGACTACCACCAACACATTCATCTAATTCTATAATTAATTTCTGTAAATTTGTTGTCATTTTGCAAATCCTCAATTAATTTTCGACGACAACTGGAATTGTAAACGCCTTGATTCCGGCTTTTTTAAACCTTTTAACTATTCTGTTAGCGGTTTTGCGATTTGTGATTAAATGTCTGCCGATACCTTTTGAATAATCGAATTCGGTCGGCCAGTAGCGAATTTCATAATATGTTTTTTTGCGCATGATTTATTTCCTTATCAATTAATTTTCACTATAGAATCATTCTATATTAAAAAATTCTTACTGTCAAGAATTATTCTGTAATATACTTAACATAAATACAACACTATGCCTAGACAACGACTATTAGATCGAATAAAAGACTCTCTTGCAAAAGAAGGGTTAAAATCGCGCTCAAATGCCGCTATTGATTGGTTACACCGAAAAGTTAAAGAAATTAAATTAAATGTAACGGCAAGAGAAGCTTTTATAAATGCTGCTGGTAGATCATTAGGAAGCATTAAGAATAAATATTTTATCGGACAAATGTGGCTCTATATATATGATCCTAAAACAAAAGAAACGCTTCCATTCTATGATACATTTCCTCTAGTAATTCCTATTGAGCAATATAATGACGGTTTTCTAGGACTCAATTTACATTATATATCTCCAAGAGATAGAATTGTATTATTGGATAAACTTAGTACAATATTAACAGATTCTAGGTATGATGAAAAGACTAGATTCAGAATATCATATGTTTATTTGAAGAATTTCTCAAAGGCATTTGAAGCAACGCCATGTATCAAAAGATACTTATGGACACATATTAGATCAAAGTTTCTTCCAATATCGGCGTCAGAATGGGATATAGCAGCACTACTTAACATCGAGAGATTCGTCAAAGCAAGTTCCCAACAAGTATGGGAAGATTCTAGGAAAAAATACTAATGGCATTCTTACCTCAAGCGTTTTTATCCAATATTAATACTAAAGATGGACTAGCAAAACCTAGTCGATTTCAAGTTATTCTACCAATTCCAACTTATATTGGATCATTTATTTCACAATCAATATTTGAACAAATATTGAATTTACCTAATGGTATTATAGCTGATATAACATCATTCTTAGGTGATAATACTAATCAACAATCGGTATCCGCAAATCCTTCTATTAGTCGATATCTATCTCTTCAATGTGAATCTGCTGCATTACCAGGAAAGGCATTATTAACATCTGATGTTAAAATATATGGACCAACATATAAAGTTCCATATCAAACTCAATATACAGATATGAATTTAACATTTCTTTGTAGTTCAGAATTCTATGAGCGTAAAATTATGGATCGCTGGATTGAAGCCATACATCCAACTGACACAAATAATCTTAGATATGCTAAAGATACGAAAACTAGGTTTTTAACTAATATTAAAATTATACAGTATGATGATTTTATCCGACAAATCTATGCAATTGAATTATTGGATGCATATCCAATAGCAATATCAGATCAACCATTAGCATGGGCTGAAGATGGATTCCATAGATTAACTGTCCAATTCGCATATCAAAAATTTAGAACTATATACAATGGAAACTATGATCTAGTCGATTTCGCGTTAACAGTATTTGGCTCAAAAGCGCAGCGATGGATCGATAAAACTACTGGAAAATTAATATCACCAGTAGGTGAAATATTTGCTAACAAATTTCCCAAATAATAGGAGTATCCTTTGAGTTTACCTAAACAAGATCATCCACTATATTCAATTGTATTACCTTTATCAAAAAATAAATATAAGTTTCGACCATTCTTAGTCAAGGAAGAAAAAATACTATTAATGGCGATGGAATCCGATGAGGAAGAATCTATTATTAATGCTATTAAACAGATTATAACAAATTGTTGTGCTAGTGAAATAGATGTCGATGAATTACCAATAATTGATATTGAGTATTTCTTTCTGAATATTCAAGCTAGATCGGTTAGCGAAATTTCCGAATTCCAATATAAGTGTAATAACATTATATCTGAAGATAAAGTATGTGGTAATGTTGTAAAATTTAAGATCAATCTCCTAGAAATAGTTCCAGAAATATCTAAGGACTTCTCAACTAAGATAGAATTAACGCCCACCTTAGGATTAATGATGCGGGTGCCTAATTTTAGATTGCTGGAAGAATTTAATACCGATGATAAAGATGCCACATTTAAACAAATCGCTTCATGTATAGAATACATTTACGATAATGATAAAATCTTTTATCCTAAGGAGTATTCTCAGGATGAAATGAATGAATGGTTAGGCGAATTGAATCGAGGACAAATATTGAAGATTGAAAAATTCTTTTCCAGTATTCCTAAATTAGAAAAGGATATAGATTTCTGCTGTGATAAATGTGGTTATACTGAGAAAATTCATATAGAAGGTTTACATAATTTTTTCGGATAATCTTTCGTCATGACAATTTGCAAAATTTTTATGAGACTAATTTTGCATTAATGCACCATCATAAGTATAGCTTAACTGAATTGGATAATCTAATTCCATGGGAAAAGAGCATATACACAAATAAATTGGAGAATTATCTCGAAATGGAAAAGGAAAGAAGAAAAACTCAACAAAGATAAAATCATGAATTTACCAAAAGTCAATACTGAAAAAGAAGAATTTGATCTTAAAATAGGCGAAATCATTCCTAGAAATATGCTAATGATTTCACCTAAATATTCAGAAAAAGTTCGAAAGGATAATACTACTGAAGCTATTAGCCATAATTTTAGAGTTATTGCTAAAAATTCTATGGTATTACCTAATATATTAAAGATTCTAGGCGTATTGAATACTGGTATATTAAAAATCACTAAGATTGGATTGGAGAAAGATAAAAAGTTAAATTTAGCAAAATTCAAACTCCAGGAAAATGAATATGAAGAAAAATATAAAAAAACTCCTGAAAGAATTGTTCCTAGAGAAAATACTCGATCTAAAATATTAAAACCAGGATTCTTAGATAATCTGTTAGATGTTGGTTCAGTATTACTAGGAATATCTGGTATGCTCGCAGGTAAATATTTTTCTGATCCATCATTTAAGAATATGCTAGATTCAACTTTTGCTTCTCTGAAAGAAAGTTTAGCGGAATCCTTTGATAAATTCTCAAAGAATATATTCGGAGAAAATGGTGGAGATACATTCAAAGATAATCTAACAGCTATTGGTATAGGATTAGCAGCAACTATCGCATCTGTCAAATTAGCATTTTCTTTTTTCACTGAAATATTAAAATCTGCTGGTAAAATACTGGCAAAAAGTCTAGGAATATCCACACCAGATTTTATGGATACTAATAAATCATCCGATAAGAAGAATACTAAATCTGCACCTAAAGATGGAACCGATAAAGATACGAGAAGCGATGATCGAAAAAGAACTATACTAAAAAAACGAAATAATAATGATAGGAATGAAACTAATAAACTAAAAGATTTTGCAAATAAAGTTCATCGAAATGGATGGTATAGTAGACTATTCAATAAACTAAAGATGCGATTTGGTTTAGGTTTAGCGATGAGAGCGGCTGCATTCATTACTGGCATGATGATACCAGTAGTAGGATGGATTGCAACTGCAATAGCATTTGCACTAACAATAAATGAGGCATACGCTATATACGATGAAATTTTTAAACCTAATGGCATACTGGATGAATTAGAAAAAGAAGATTCTCTATTAAATAAAACTAATCAACCTAATAAAACAAATCTTGAGCCAACAACTAATATGAATCCTGAAGCAATATCTGAAATGAATTCAATGGAATCATCAACTGATATGACTCCTACTAAAATTCGAAATGATTTTGATTATCAGAAATACACATCTGCTGTCGGCAAGAAAGAATCGACAGATAATTATGAGGCAGATAATGGTCGAGGATTTCTAGGTAAATATCAGTTTGGAGCATCCGCATTGGAAACATTTGGTTATCTAAAAGCTGGTTCTAGTAAAAATAATACATATGCTGTGTATTCTCCTGAGAATTGGACTGGCAAGGATAATATTAAAAATTCATTTGATTTTCTTAATTCACCAGATGTTCAAGAAAAAGTGATGGCAAATTATACCAAATCTCAGTATAAACAATTGCAGAAATCTGGTGTAATAAATGCTGAAGATACAACTTCCGAAATTGCTGCTAAATTATATGCTGCACATCATGGTGGTGTTGGTGGAGCTAATAAGTATTTCCTACAAGGTATTGATACCAGGGATACTTATTTACCAAATGAATCGATTGGCAAATCTGCATCCTATATGCAATCAGAATATTCTAGTGGACAATATTTAAGAAATCAATCAAATGAAGTAGCTGCAATGAAAGAATCTGGTAGTCCTATTCAATATGTAGATGCATCTACTGTCAATAATATGCAACAAGGTGGTCAATCAAATCAACCAGTACAATTGACTCATGCCTCAGTAGTCGATAATGATTTAATGAATATGTTATTGAAAAACATGTGGGGAAATTAAAAACCCGCTATGGTGCGCTTCCGTGAGAGGCGTAGCGGGTGTTGTTATGCTATTTAACTAGCCAATTTTTGAAATTCTGCTTCTAAATCTCCGAATTCATCATTCTCGGAGATATTTTCATCAATCTTCATATCAAATTCTTTGTCATCATCATCCTGATCTATTACTTTTCTACTAGAAGTTTTAGATTCGAATATTTCATCCTTAGATACGATTTCCAAAACTTTATGTAAACGTTCTGTCAATTTTTCATAAGTTTTGAATTTATCGGGTGATATGAATTCTTTCAATGCATATCCCTGTTGCCAGATTTTTTCAATTTCTGCATCTGTAGAAGCTAAGGCACTAGACTTATCAAATTCTGATTTATCATATTTAATCTCACCATCAACTTTACGAATTTTGAGTTTAAAGTTAGCACCATTCCACATATTGAATGGATCAATAGGCGTTTCGTCTGCAAATTCTGGTTTAATCGCGCCTTTAATCTTATCGAATATTGTAGCACCAAACCGAAATATCTTTACTGTTCCCTCGGCTTCTGGATTAGTAGGATCCGATATTACATATACATTAGTATAATAATGTAATTTACGTTTGCGCGATTGTGCAATTTTCTTGTCGGACTCATTACCGGTTTTATATAATTTAACATTTGACTCACAGCAAGGACATGTGCCGTCTGGTAAAGTTGTTGGACAATTCTCAATATACCATAAGCCATTATCACCTTGAAATCCGTGTGAATATAGTTTAACCCAATCTAATGCATCTTCATCGTCTGGATCATATACTGGTAGAAATCGAATTACCGCCAAAGCATTTCCAGATTTATCCAATTTAGGATACCACATTCTGGAGTCATCTTGTTCATATGATTTTTTACTTTCCGTTTCTAATCTCTTCTGTAAATCTTCTAAATTATTTCTCTTTTTTAATCTGTCTAATGCGTTTGCCATTTTCTATTATTCCTATTTAGTCTATTAATTTGCTATTTTCACTTGAACATAATATAGAAATATTTATAATATGCTGAAAATTATCCCCTATGATTTAATATGTGATAGAAATATTCGCTTTATCCTATCTTCTTTAGCTGCAATAAATGGTTCATATTTAATAATCTTATTTCGCATTAATTGCCATCTAATATCATCTGTTAGACTTTTGTTCCAACAAGATATGAAATTAATGAATCGAAGAATCAAACATACCGATTCTATATTAATCTCATTTCGAAGTAACAATTTTAACAGAATAGGATAACCATTGTCAACTTTAAATACTTGAATAGGATTTTCAATTTCGCCAAAAATTACATTGCAATCCTGTTCGAATCTATATTCAATCGATTCCAATACCGCCTTATGTTTTAGATAACAATCAAAACTTTCCTCAGTTAATAGATTGCCTATCCAAATTTTACCATTTTCTATGAAATTTGCTGCCAGAAATAATATTAGCTCATTCTCATCTAATATTTTCTTGCCTAATTTCTGATACCAATACCTATCTTTTCTCTTCTCAAATGATGCCATTGTTGCATTTGTCTTACCATTATATGTAAAGAAATCATATTTAGAACTTGTAAAATGTAGATTTATTGCATGATATAATTGATATACATTAAAAGATGATAGCATAATATAGTTGAAATGATAATATTATCAAATAGGTAATTTAGTGGTATTTGCTTTGATTAAATTAGCTTCAATAGCTTCACGTTCAAGTCTAGCTTTCATCGCAGGATTTATCAATGATGTCATCGTATCAGATTCTAATCCAGCATATTCCTGATAGTGAATTAACGATTCTAATAGAGTATAGTCATGTTCCTGTGCTAATTCTTGAATCTTTTGACTGAACTCGAATATTTCAGAATCAGTTGGTTTCATGTTTGATCACTTTCTGATATAAATCCTCGAATACTTCATGCTCAACGCATTCCTGATCGAATTGTTGATTGAAATATGTTTTAATCATTTTATTAACAATTTTCTTAGGCAAATCAAGTTCCTCACATATTGCTGTGATATTTTCTTTTATCACATCTTTATGACCTTGAATGATTGATAATTGATCGGAGCAATCCATAATCACTTTTTGCAATTTTTCTTGATCTGCTGGATTAGATAGTGAAGTTGTAATACCCATTTCTTGAATACTCATTTAAGACTCCATATTAAATATTAATTAAATTTCTGCGTGTATAGTAGATATGTTTACCTATACTGGCAGTATGCCTCATATTTTTCCATCTAGGTTTAATAGCACTGTGATGAAAAAATAATGCTGATTTAGAAGGATCCCTTATATAATCATAGTTCAGATATATATAAGTTGCAAACTTCAGCATATCATTATATTCTATTGGCGCATCATTATCAAGTATATTTCGATCATAAAAAAATCGTTTCTTTTTAGAATCACAATACCAGGAATACTGGCATGTATTCCTACGCTTTTCTTTAGCGACTAAACAGATGCTATTAGGAAAATACTCCGATTTAGTTCTATTGATTGTTGTCATTGCCACAGCTAATTTGCCAGTTTCACTATCATTCAATGCCTCAAAATACATAACAGTTGCTAAACAAAGAACCTCAAGTTTTTGATCTGATTTTAGATAGTGAAAATTTGGCTTGATTTTTGGTATTGGAACATTCTTTGAATTGACATTGAATGATAATCCAATAAAGATGGATAATATAATCCATAATATAACAGCTTTCATATGATTCTCCTTTTAAAGGCATTTTTATGCCCACTTCAGAAAAAGGTTGATTAACTGAAGTGTTGATACTTCCTTATTAAATTAAATATTATTGTTTTTGATATTTGAAAGGCGTTTACTAAAATCAGAAAAAGTCGATGGTTTATTGGATGGTTTATTCCATCTAACAGTAATCTTTTCTTCTCTTAGTTTAGCTCTAAATTTCGGCTCATATATAGCATGAAATCCCAATGAACCGAAAAATGTAGTTGGTTTTTCCACATCAAGTTCTTTTAAATACTCTTTCAATCTTTTATAATATTCTTCTTCACTGATTACCATATTTTATTTCCTCATTAAATATTATTTTTTAAATGACATATCAAATCTCGCATTAGCTTTTGAAGTTCTACCTGGTTTTAATGGATTATTAGATTTTGGTTTCATCTCGGTTTGATTTTCACTTTCGGGTCTATTAAAATGAATTTTTCCGATCTGTTTAGTATTATTTTTTCCAGGATATCCTATCTCATTTGTTCCATGTATTTTAGCTTTATGTCCATTATGATATAGAATTGAATCTTGGTTATAATCTTTACCATGTTGTAACATATCTCGATGCAAATCTCGACCAGATTTTTCTCCGGTATCTTTGGCATAAACCAAAATTGATTTCTCTTTACCCCCTTCCCAATGTCCCTCAACTTCTTTTGTTTGATATCCTTGCTGTGACAATTTATGTTTCAATTCTTTGTGGCGCTTAATATTTTCTTCTGGTGTAACTTCACCAACAGGACGCTGTGCTGATAATGTTGCAAAATGTCGCCCAGATTTTATATGTGAATGTAATCTACTTAATGGATTACCCTCATTAAGAAATTCTCTAAATGATTTCATTTTTTTATTTTTAAAAATTGATTATAGTATTTAGCAATTTTACACTTACTCTTTACAAAATGTCAAGCATTATTTTAACTAGGTATTATATTTCGTTTCTCACATGCAATGATAAATTTCTTCACTAGATCGCTTCTAACAATATCATCTGTTGTGAATTTAATTTGAACAAATCCTTTTATATCCGATAGTACATTCAAAAAATCAATCAAACCAGATACATCATTTCTGGATTTAGTCAAATCATTCTGTAATAAATCTCCACATATTATAATTTTAGAATTGGAACCCAATCTGGTAAATGTCGCGGATAATTCTGACCATGATAAATTAGTCGCTTCATCTATTATAACTATACAATTATCTAATGTAATACCTCGAATCGCTGTAGTAGTTAGGAACTCCAAATGTTTCTGTTCCTTTAGTCTCTGATAAGCATCCGATCTATTAAATAATTTAGTCGCAATTCCTATATATGGTAATTCATATATTGCAGATTTCTCCTCCAAATCACCACTAACAAAACCCTGATCTCTCACTTGAACGGCTGATCGAACTATTACAGCTTTTTCATAATGATTAGATTTATCTAATACTTCCTCTAATGCTTTATATATTGAGATAAGAGTTTTTCCACTGCCAGCACACCCCGTCAATGCAATACATTCTGTACCTTTCTTATATACATCATAAAATAATTTTTGATTAACAGTTAATGGGTCAAATATGAGTAAGTCATCTATTTTAATCTTCAAGGATGTTGATCTTTGTTGCGGATTTTTTGTTTTTTTAGAAGCTTGATCGGACATTAATCAATCCTATGTTATTATTATATTAATTGGTTATGTGTTGGTCCATTTTTTAACATGCTGTTTCACAATATCCCTAGTTTTATTTTGCTTAATTGTTTTTCTGCCATATCTATCCGCTAAAGGAGATGCAGGATGATTCTCTGCAACTTTCGATAGCACTTCCTTCCAGCCATCTGATGTTTTACTATCTAATGATCCTATACTTGTTACAATCATACATCCTGTTATTAATTGTTCGATATCAGGATTCTTTAATAACAATTCCTCTTTTTTAGATATACTAAGAATATCCTCAAATTCTTCGCCAGTTTCTTTATTTCTAAATCTATATGTTGGCATTTTTTGAATCTATTTCCTTTTGTAATTGGACAATGAGTCTATCTTGAAGATGCAATCTTGCCACCATTTGATAATTTCTTTCTCGTTCAGCAAGTTCTTTTTGATATTTCTCATAACTTGCTTCAATTCTAGGATGCATGTTCAGAATATTTGCATATACATCACATTTATCTTGATAGTGTTTCACTCTTTTTTTTAATTTCTCAATTTTTCTATTTAATCTTAAAATTTGAACTTGAACTTGAGTTTCATCTTGAGTATGCATATCATTTCTCCTATTTGTACCAATAAGGAACTTCTCGATTTTTCCAAGCCGCAATATGACGTTTTTCTAACATATAATAATTCCTATAAGCATCCACCGTATCAGGTAATTTACAATGATCTGGCATACACTGAGGAATTTCTGTCAATTTACTATCCTCAATATTTATAGGAGAATGCTCTAATATATCAAAAAGGCGTGTGCTGGCATGTATTTTACCATAACGATGAGTATATTCATGTGATAAAAGAAAAAGTAATTTGAATAGATGTTTATAGTTTTGTTTAGATTGTCTTGCCCAGATAGTGCTTGGATGATTGATATGAGTTGCTTTATATAATAAAGCATCAGTCTCAGTATCAAAATGAAGCCACTTTTTGCCAATTAATTTACCATCCAATACTCTATGTGCTGTCGACAAAATTTGACTGTACTCCAGTATCATTTTTATGGTATGGGAATTTGTATGATATTTAACACAAGATTCCAAATCACGATCCAACATGAAAATATTCATAATAAAATTTATACCTATTCATTTAATAAAGTTTTAGCAATATAACTGTTTTTTTCAAAATTTGCAATACTATTTTGATCCAATAATTGTTGTTTTATTTTAAGTGCCCTTTCATTTAGAATTCTTAATTGCTCTAATTGAATATGATCGAGTTCATTTTCTAAATCTTTATATTTCTGAGAATCAATATCCATCATTTTATCTCCGTATTGGTTGTCAAATTCTTAGATTGCCATGGAAAATTATTAGCATACTTTAATCCTACAATATCATTACCTTTCTCGAAGAATTCTAAGTTAACCGAATTATCATTACCAGCTAATCTATAATTCATGGAATATTCCCCTGTACAATCCCATTTCGGATAAAAATGCTGCAATGCACTAAAAAATTGTCTATCTGCACCCCATTTACCATACCATGCATGTCCTATACTCAAAGCAACATTTAATGTTACACCAAAGCAACTGGTATCTATATGATACATTTGATTACTATCTGCACCATATATCGGCCATTTTCCTAGCGATTCACAATTATCTTCACATAAGAATTTACCATCCTTAGAATGAATATTTCTCAATGAATATGTCCAATCATATCCTTCTGATATTTTATTTACTATACTTTCGACATGATTAGATTCATACCAATTATCAGCATCCAAATAAGTAATAATATCAGCATTAACTAAAAATGAACTAGCTGCAAATGCTCGATGTCCATAGAAATCTTTACCTATATTTTCTGATAGATATATAGGAGATATTGTCTTATGGACTCCAACATTATCCACAATATCTTGAACTGAGTTCCAATGGGTAATACCATCGACTATGACATAATGGGTTACATTATTATATGATTGCTTTTGGACACTTTCAAAACATTGTGTTAGATGTTCATTTGTAATACAAGGCGTTACTACTGCAACTTTTTTTGTCATATCTATTCAACCTTAATATTAATATCAGGAAATGCCTCTAATACTAATTTAGCTGTCAAATGATCAACTTGGAGATTCTTTCGAATCAAATTACATAGTAGTGTTGCTTCATCTTTATGTAAAGATTCTAATACAGTATTCAATAAAGCGGCTTGTCTTTGAGGAGTTAAATGGGTAATTCTCTTGGGATGCCTAATAATAAATCTATATAATTTAGGAACTTCAACGTCCAAATAGGTATGATTTAATCCGGCGGGTTCTATTGCTGGTTTATAAGATGGAATTTCAACATCGAATTGAAACATTGGATTGAATGCTATAGTCAGAAAATCTCTAAACCTAGCATGATCATATTTTCTTAATATATTTATTCTTTCATTATCTGTTATCGCTTTTTTAAATTCATCAAATATTTCCGAATACAGTTTAGCTGCTGACATTTAATTCCTTCTAAAATTCATCTATACATTCTAATAAATTCACTAATTGTTTCTCCATAAAATATTTTACTAGACTCTTTTTTGATTTCACTTGAATCATGTTATATGTATTTATCACTTTTTCCCGGATACTATTAGGTATTTCATCAAAATCTATTAACATTTTATTTCTTGCCCAGTTTCTTTGCATTTCACCAGTAACACAAAATAATTCATTTTCCATATTCAACCATTTATCCAAATTCTTTTGTGTAATAGATTTTTGTCGAATATTATCTGTAAATGAATTGTCAACTGATAGGAAATTAGGTATTCCATCACCTTTATCTCCACATATTATTTTATGTTTGAGCGCAATTCTAGCTTGTTGTTTAGATAATTTAGTATGTTTTTTAAGAGTGGGGGAATATTGATGGATATTCTCATGAATTTGTAATTGATGAAAATCACTATCACCTGATACTATTAATATCTTTTGGTGTGCTGCATATAATTGGGATAATATTGCAATTATATCATCGGCTTCACATTCTTCTAATTGAATTACTCTATAATGCGAATATTCTATAAGTTCATTCTTGATGGTATCCATTGCAGAATATAAGGAATCCCAATCGATATCTGATTCTTCTTTGGCTTTCTTTCTACCTTTCTTATATAGAGGAAATACAGATTTCCTCCAAGAATTTCTACCATCAACTGCTAACACTATATCTGATCCATATATGGATCTATTCTTAGAAATAAGTCCTCGAATAGAATTTAGTATCATATGTCTAAGCAAATCGATATCAATACTTTTATTTTTTTCTGATTGAAGATGCATCATAGCATTTGATATTACTATTTGAGAGTAATCAATCAATATCATGATTGAATTCTCAGAATAATACAATCTTCATTAATTCGATTAGTCAATTTTGATTCCTTTGTTTTTAGTGTGTCGAAAAAATCTCTTAAAAATATTTTACCTCCATCTAATATTTTAGGTATAACATCTTCCGGTTTTCTAAGAACTTTACATTTAGATAAAGTCTCATCAAAATTTTCAATTCCACTTCTATGAATACCTAACCCACTATCTTCCTTTGCGTTCAATCGTATAATTTTCTTATATCTCGTATTATATATCCATACTGCCTTGGCACCAATGATCTTAATAGGATCAATAGATGTTAAATTGATATCAGAATATGATTTCTGGTATTTAAAATATTTCAAGGTATTTGCCAATTTAGTTTTCTTTTTTCTTGGCACTTTGGTATGAGTAAATAATGTAATGATACTATGAAAAAAATTGATTATCTTTTTGATTTCACCAGATGAAAAATTTGAATACCCTTCTTTCAAATCATCATCATCATTCAATGCTTCTTGAAATTCATTTAATTGGTCTTTAGAATGTTTAATGATTGAATCTTTATTGATTGATTTAATTAATGATAGGGACTGAATTTTGGGCATACTAACAAACTTGGTTCTAATCATTGTATCTAACATAGAATCAATTTCACTTAGAACGTTTATTGTATTATCTAATTTTTTAACTACTCTGTCTGGTATTGGATTTTGATTTGATATTCTTTTTCGAGCATTGCTTGAATTTATTATCTCTTGAGTTTTATTGGTATGCCATATTAAATTATTATCTGGTAGAATATGTCCATTTGATAATAATCTGGATACATATCCATATACCACATAATCTTTAGTCAATGATATTTCTATATCATGATTCTTTCTAATATAATCCGATCCCCATTCCAGTGAATCCGAGTAATCCACATTCTGATTATACCAATTTAAAGCTTTTATTACATCGATCTTAGTTAATGGAAATAGAAATTTAGGTTCATCTAGGATTTTTTTGGACATTTTATTGAAGAGAGGGTATTACCCCTCTCCGATTGATTAAGAGAATGATTTAACCTGAGATAGATTGATGGATCTCCAATCTTGTTTCTCAGTATCAAATACTGCTAGAATATTCTTAGTAGAATCAATCTGACTCTTAGTTTTTGGTTTCTTACTATCGGGAATAAGCATTTCATTTAAAGTGCAGATCATTTTACGCTCTGAGCCATCTTTTTTAATGAATACTACCTTCACTGAATTTTTCTGCAACTTTTCGGTTAATTCTGATAACATTTGTAAATCTCCATTCTAGTTAATGAAATTCTATTATACTAGAATTAATAGATCAATGTCAACTATTTTGTATAACAAGAATATGCTCGTATTGAAAACAATTCATTTACCAAATCTTTTCCAAGTTTTTTAGCACTTTCTTCAATAGCTTTCTCTACCGCAGAATCAATAATATCTTTTTGCTGTATATAAACATCATAAAATGGCGAATTCATTTCTTCTCTTCCTTCGAAATAATTAGATTTAATCAGAAACTTCAACCATTTCTAATCCAATCATATCTATTAGAACTTCGGGATTCTTAATGTATAATTGAAAGAATTGATCTGATTTCTCGGATTTTCTCATTATGCAACCTTGAATATGGGCACCTGCACAATTAGATACATATGCGATGGGATCCAATAGGACCGCATCAAATGTATAATCAAGATATGGTTCCATATCATCATTGATTCCAATATAAGAGATGGTATATGTATCGCCCATATTGGAATGAGATATTTTGGGAGTTCTATATTCTTCTGCTAGTTGAATGGGATAGTAGTCGATGTTTGCATCTTCGTTTGCATGAAAAAATAGCAAATCGAAATCATTCTGTAAATTCTTCTCGCCAGTTTTTGGAATTCTTCCAGTCTCTCGCATCAAATTCCTCTGGAGGTTGATATCGTAATTTTTTTTTCTTATTTGGAACTACTCTCATATCATATTTATCAGTCATTAAATCGACAAATATGTGATTTCTTGGTTTAGATTGTTTCTTTTTCATTGTATTAAATTTCATGAAGTAATGTTCCTCAATTATTCTACTATATATCCTTGGTCGTATTTGCCGATATTGATATCAATATAATATGCAATATCGAAGTAATCTTCTTGTATTTCTGATTTATCATACCAATCGGCACCTTGTAATGCTGATTTTAACGCATTTAATGCTTCTCTTGCTATACCAGTATAATTCTCATTAATATAAAACTCATTCACTTGCATATAATTTACATCGATTGAGTCTTTCTTCCGTTGCCATTCTGATATTGATTGATTTTTCTCAATTGCATTATCATTATAATTTTTAATAAAATCAATCTTACCTGATTTTAATGTTAATACAATACTAGAATAATGTTTAACGGATAAACTACCTTTCAAATTATATTTTTTCAGAATAGGTTTTACTAATTCTGCTATTATTTTTTTCTTTGCTTGGTTCATAAAAGCCATGATATAACTCCTTATCAATTAATCTTCACTATGGAATCATTCTATACTAATTATTTCTTACTGTCAAGAATTTTTTCTCATATTGTTTAAATATGTTAAATCTTTCTTATTGAGTGCCAGATTGAATGCTAATTCTTTTTTGAGTTTGAATCCTACAATTCTATCATCATATATGACATCATAAAAAGTTCCTCGTTTCACTATTTCAGCATTTGTAGAAATCATTCTAGTTCTACTGAAATATTTCACTGTTATTCCTTTCTTAATTGTTCATACCATAATACTTGAATATCCATAGTACCATCAAACATTGCCTTAATTATATTCTCGACTATTTGTATGTCTTGAATAGAACTAATTTTGTTTTCCAGTTTAATTTCGGTACGAGATGTATTTGAACTTGCTGAATTGGAATACTTGAAACTAATGAAATATACAAACATATTTTCCTTTTATTTAAGATCGTCGATTACTCTAATAAACCTATCATAAAAATCTATTGCAGATTGTGTGGTATCAAATCCATATACTTTATGGATATGTCCATGACGATTATATTCTATTGTCCAAGTTGCATCTATTTCGTGAATAAGGTTCATTTTAATGTCCATAAAGAATTATAACTCATTATTTATGTTTACAGCATTTATCCATTCGCTCAATAAAACATTCAATCTTTAAATCGCGTAAAACTTAGCAGCGCATCATAATGTATTTTAGCATTCTCTTCAGTTAGATGTACCAGTCCTTTTTTCAACACGGACTTGTCAAAACTATCGTCTCTCCACATTGCACAATGAGTGCCAATATCAGAATAAAGATTGATATAATAATATTCTTCATCATATTTCAATGGTGTTCTAACAGGTTCTGGAACTTTATAACCATTTATATTAATAAACTTTTGTTTTCTGCGATAACCAAGATTATCAAACCAGCATGGATGAGTGGGACAATCATTCCATCTACCATCCCAATATTCCCATAGCTTCCAGGGTTCATCTGTAATTGCAGCATCTTCAGCATATTGAAGCATTTCTTTATAGTGTTTATATGGCATAATATACTCCTGTTAAGTATGATGATCTATAATAATATACTTTCTATTAGTCATTATATTTTTAATATCATCAAATGTAAATAAATCGTTCTTGATATCCCAACCAATATCCATTCTGGTTGTTTCATTTGATACTAGATTACCATGAGAATGCCCATGAATATGCCATGTGCCATGATGTGCGCGATCCCATGTCATTAGTGGATAATGGAACATTATCAGATAATATTTTATACCTTCAATTGATAATTTTAGTAAATGATAGTCCTTTATCCATTCAAAGTGTGTCTGTAATTTGATCAATTTCTTATCATTATCATGATTACCTTTGATCAAATATTTTCTACCATTTAATTCAGATAATATTCTAGCAGTATTATCAACATTACTGAATGATAAATCGCCCAGAATATATAATTCATCATCCGAAGTCACTCTTCGATTAATTCTATTAATAATATCACTATTCATTTCTTCAACATTATCATAACCTCTATGTGATGCCATAAATTTATGATAGAAATGTAAATCAGCAGTGAAATATATCATTATTCGAATTTTGGTTTGAGTTAATCTTTTTGACTAATATATTTGAAGCTACATCTAAATTCACCACACCAATCAAATTTTCGTACTTTCGGAAATTCATCATTGGGTGGATATCTATGACAGCTAAAAGTTATATCATCATAGAAAAAACAATTCTCACATATTTTAGTATTTATAAATGTTTTATCTGTCATAATGTAATCCTATCAAATGTCATATTAGTATTGATAGAATGGAATCCACTTAGATGATATTGGAGTATCTCATATAATTCAATACTAGCAGAAATAAAGAATACTATCATAATAGGTAGTAGAATACTTTTATATTGCCTAATACCATCTTCTATGCTTCTATATTTAATATAACATACTATAAAGAAGCATAGAAGAAATGTGAATATTGTTAATATTGTCATATCAATTAGCTTCTATGAATTCGTGGTGTTCATTTAATTTATATGCAACATTAGGTTTTAGACCATTCTCACCAATATATCCCACTTTTACTTCATATCGATTTTTGTCATCATTCCACCATGGCAATATTATACAGTCATTTTTCTTTTTTGCTGATACGCTACCAGTCAATCCAAATCCATATACTATAGATGACTCCCATGAATCCTCTAACATTAAATATGATTCATTTTCAACATCTCGTTTTTTCTCCATGGGAGAAACATATGGTTCCCATCTTTTTATATATATTGATTGTCCTCCACAAGTACCGTCCGGATTTAATATAACATGTCCGATCCTAGTAAAAGGATGGACATATGCCCACTGTACACCAAAAGAATCTTCTCGACGAATTGTTAGATAAACACAATTCACATGATCCTTAAGCCAAACTAATTTCACAATACCTAGTATATGTAGCAATTTTAATATAAACATTATATTATCCTCATTTGTCGTAAACTAAACACATTTATTATAATCATTATTTAACTATTACACGAACTGCCCAGCGTTTAATAGCATCTGAACCTAGATCAACAAATTTTTTATTGGATTTAATTGCAAATTGGCGAGCTTTTGCACGAGTAGAAAAATATATCATTTTGTATCTCCTTATCAATTAATTGGTCAAAATTATTTACTACAGTTATCATTATACAGAATAATTTCTCACTGTCAAGAATTATTTTATACCCCACAGTGATTGTGTCGAATTCTTAATATTCTTTAGTACATATAATGTAATGCATTCTGCGATATTTTCTCGCATTTTAATTGCGAATTTTTCTTTATTAACATAGTCAAATTTATCCATCTCAAACAGTCTAGTGATTGTTTCTGAGTTTAACTTTATCATAATATAACATTCAATTGTTTGTGTTGCGAATTTTTCTTGTAACATGTATGCTGCGGTAATACCATTACATTCAATAGTATTACTTTCTAATAGCGATAATTTAGCCTTTTCTAACAATTCGTTATATAATCGTATTGAATCATCTGTTGGTGCTAGATGATTATGAATATGTTGATCTCTTACTAATTCAGTTGAATGTTTTGTTGTTTGATTAATTGTATCGAACATAGTATTAGTTATATTTCCTTAATTAATTTTTTCTATGATATCTGATTCCAATACTACTCGATATATATCGCATTTTTCAATAGAATTTCCAATTCTATATTCAATATCATATCCATTTTGATTTTTAGTGATATTTGGTCGAATAACAATTCCACCAATGCATCCGGTTTTTATAATTGTTTTTTTTTCATCTATGCCAGATTCATTTGTACTGAATCTGGCAATTTGATATTTTACAATGTCACCGATTTGATATTTAATGCTATAACTCATGATTTATTCACTCACATTTATTAATCACTATGAGATCATTCTATATTAAAAATTTCTTACTGTCAAGAATTATTTTCTTATAATGAATTTAGATGACGATACTTAGATACTTTTTTAAAGTATACTGATTTACCTTTTGATCGATACCATTTCCATGAGTATTTTCTATAAACTAATAGATAATTGTGATGAAAATTACCAGATTTTATATAATTTTCATACTCCATCGCAGTAAATAATCGATGACACTCACCACCTTCTAATGGTATACAAACATCGTGCGACTCATCAAAGTCTTTACTCTTTCTTGGAATATATGCTCCTAGATAATTTAAATCTCCAAGTTTAAGTAGTTGTGGGACAATGGATGAATATTCATATTGATCAAATAATATACCTTCATCAAAATTATCCGATTCACATTTAATCACCAGTATTTTATCGGTGTCTTCCTCATATGCAATAGTATTATATTTTTTAGAATCATTCTTTATCATGTTTAAATCCATATCAAATATCGATCAATAGTTTATTAAATATTATGTGAAATTTATAAAATAAAAGGTATGAGGAAAACACACATTATAAAAATACAAGCAAATGCTTCTCCCAATTCTCGTTTTTTAATAGAATCAATCAATTCTAATATTAGGAATTTAAAAATACAAATATAGAAAAATATAAGACCAAAAACAAGTACCGTAATAACAAAAATTTTCAAATATTCTAGCATAATTAATCATCTGCGTTCAGGTAATACTCAATACTGCCGTATGAGTATATTATAACACCCTCAGCGACGTACATTAAAATTGCATCATCGGTAATAACAAATCCCTTCCGTTCGGGCATTTTTTGTGCGAAATCACACAAGAAGTCATAAGTGTATCCCTGCGCGAGTTTTTCTCTTATGAAACTGACTATTTCTTTAATATTTCTCATGATCTATCTACCTCTCACATTTATTAATCACTATGGAATCATTCTATACTAATTATTTCTTACTGTCAAGAATTATTTCACAATAGGTATTAATTTATGATGTAAATCTAATGGAATATCTTGGAGCGTGACTATTATAATATCATCAGGATTTAATAATAGCGGTCTTTTAGGTTCATCAAAGGTGACATTAACATCATTTGTACTTAACGACCACATAGCACCTGTAATTGGATCGATCACGAGAAATCCTATTACACCACCAATAACAATATTACCTATATACCATTTGTTAATTGTGGTATCAACAATAACTAATTTATCCTCATATCCTTCTTTTCGAATTCTTACTGAATATTTTTTACCACTAAAATAACCTTTCTTCTTTACTAAATGCACAAATGTCGGTGTAGTTCCTTCATATATCTTGACTCCAGTTTCATCTTCAATGATAACATTAGCTTGACTTGGATCACTTCTAATAGTAAGGGATTCTGCAACATGCTGATTCATTACAGTTGCGCATCCCATTAGCAACATTGATATTATTAAAACTAATAGAGACTTATAATTTATATTCATATATTATTCTTCTTTAAAATTAAATCCAAATTCTGGCCAATGTTCTCCATTAACCACATCTTTATGACTCTTTACTCGTACTACCTTCCAATCATCACCTTGTATTCCAATATTTTTTATTCCCATTGTATATGGAATAGGATTTTCATCAATTAATTTATGCACAACTTGGTGATTAATAATGGTAGTTGTATACTGATTCGCTACTATGACAGTTAATCCATTTTCTGGCAGCCATTGCTCTTGATCAGTATCTAAATAGTCCCCATGCCATATCTGAACTATATCTCCAGTGTATAATTCATTTCCATTCCAATCCAATTCACCAGTCGAAATACCGGTATTACATACACAACATGCACCGCTAAATATTCTCATCATATAATCCTCAGTTGTATTTGTTTCCATTTTTATTGATACATTCTATCATTAATATTAATCCCCAATAAGGCAATAATGCGAAACACGCTAACATCATTGGAATTCCTATTAGGTTTATAATAAATCTTTGCCACCATATACAATCTTTCGTAATCTGATCTATCTCATATCCATATTCAAGACATGAGATAATATAAACTGTTAGATAAATTGATGCAATAGTGAACCATAGATAGATCAAATCATAATAAATGAATGCTGCTATAATAGCCAGAGATATTATAATTCGTTCTAATCTGATAGCATCTAGTCTAATCATATACTTACCTATCTATTTTGAGTATTTTTGCTAAAAATCCTAGGTGATCCAATTTATCATCAAAATATGAATCATTACTTGGAGAGTATCCGAAATTCCATTCAACCATTTCATCGACTTCTCTTTTTAAAACTTTATATTTTAATCTCAATTTCAAATCGCGTTGAGGATGATTAGAGTAGTCATCAAATTTCATTATTTAATCTCCTTACAACTTAATAGAATAATTATTCCTTTATAGTATACTTAGTTATTTCCTCTTTAGTCATTGGTCGAGCATATTTCCATCTATTTAAACGAGTATTAAATGGATATATAAAACCTTCATCGTATCCCGTGACTATTTTTTCCATCCATCCATTTTCATCATTTTCATCATTACTCACCCAACACAATATACCCCCACTTAAATTATCATACCAAGAACATTCGACTTGTATAGTCCATTCTCTATATTTACTCCATGAAGGTCCCAGCCGCGCTTCCTTGTCTCCAAGGATTATAAATGGTGATGTATACTGTTGATCTTCACTATAAAATATTTTATCTTTCCCAAAGTAAAACACTTCACCATCCATCATCCGTTTAATTGCTTCAGCTTTTGACTTCAATCCAGCATTAACATATTTGTATACCATAATATTTCCTTTAAATTATCTCTTTTTGTTAGAAACTATTCTATCAAATTGTTGAATAATATATGTAACTAACATTATTGGCCATATTGCAATTTGTGTAAGAGGTTTACATGTAGTCGAAAAGCCGTTCTCTTTGAGAATATATAATATCAATATACCTATAAGTAAATATTCTATCATTTAATAGTTTTCCATGTCAATGATTTTAAATATTGATTTTATTCAAATTTATTTTCAATTCGTTAATGATATAATCAACAATTTTAGTGGGATTAGATGTTTCGAATACTATTATATCATGATAGTGTATAATGTTATATTGTTCAAATACTGGATCATATTCAACAAAATAATCATACGGTTTCAGTTTTTCAGTTAATGCTTCTAGCCAACATGTTTGAGCTAAATATGCCATTTTATTTGCTATCATTAACATATCTGTCACTGACAAATTACCACTTGATTTGTTAATAACGTTAAAATATATACCATCAATACACACATTAATAGTTGCCAAATCATAATCTGATCTACTAATATTAAATCGATATTCATTTATTTTTCTAATTTCTATATCATTATTCATTAGTTAATCCTCGAAAATAATCAATAATCTGTTCCAATTCATTCAAATATAATCCACTATACATCCATTTTTTTCTCTTAGTATTATACGCGAAATGTCCACAGGATACACCATTTCTTTCTATCGCAATATACCTATCATTAATTTTAATAAATTTCATATTTTCTCTATAATAGTATTAATCTTGTCTTTTAAGTCATCTATTAATATCAGATTTAGATCCAATTCTAGCTCATTCATATGATATATAACATTTGATATTAATTGTTTTTCAGTCTCAGATAATTCATTATGTAATACTTGCATATTCCAATTAATAATATTATATGCCACTGCGAAATTATCCCTAATATAAAGAATCGATAATTCTCTGGGAGTTAATTGTAGTTCCTCTATCACTTTTATAAAATTAATATCTTTATATGTGAATGGGAATGCATTAGTATTATTCTCAATGAATAATTCCTTAGCAAATTGTAATATATCAGATTGATTTCTATCAATAGTCATATAATATAATATCAATTAAAAACATTATGGAATCCGTCCTTTAAGAAAACTAGATTCATCCTTTAAGAAAACTGAATCCATCCTTTAAGAAAATCGATTCCATCCTTTAAGAAAACTGAATCCATCCTTTAAGAAAATCGATTCCATCCTTTAAGAAAATCGATTCCATCCTTTAAGAAAACCCTTATTTTAATTCAACTCATATAAAATCAATCATATAATATCGCAATATATTTTCTTTTTCTTCATTAACAATAATTTATATAATCAAATATTCAAATCTTTCATCGAATAAACATCTAACATTAATTTGATTATATATCTTCAACTCTAATAGTCCACACATCAAAATACTGCCATAGATAATTCAAATTCTCGGATGCTGATTCTTCATCAAACAATGCAAGTCTAAATGGAGAAAACCCTTTGATTTTAGGATTTGGTATTTCTAATTTTGATTTTACTTCTTTAGGATTAAAATATATTTTTCCACCAAGCCAGTAGAATACTTCACCTGCAACTAATCGGAGTATAGCTTCTTCGATTGATTTGATATTAGCATTTACATATTGGTATTTCATTTTAGTTTTCTCTCAATTAATTCTAAAAATATAATACCCATTTGACCACAATGAGGTATACTTGCCGCCGTTAAAATGGCGTTCATATCCTTCATCATTTAAACAATTTTGGACAGTTTTTGTCCAATCAATCTCAACCCACGATGGTATATCTAAATTTAATTTTAATTCTAATTCTTTTTCTTTCTGATATATTTCTCTAATATTTTTTTCGTTAATGATTCGAAATATTGAGTTATCAATTTTGACAATAGAATCGGATGATTTTATTGCTTCATTAATTTCATTTATATAATCTTGACGTTGTTCTGGTGTGGTTTTAATTGAAAATATAAATTCTAAATCTTTAAATATTTTTACCGCGATCATGATTTATCTCCGTATCAATTAATCTTCACACAGTTGGCTTCAAATAGTAATCCACTCTGCCATATGTATATAAAATAACGCCTTCGGCAACATATAAAATTAGAACCCGATCATACGTTTCATACCCCTTTGTTTCGGGGAAATTTTTGGCATAATCAATTACTCGCGGCGGTATGCAACCAGTATTTACTTTATTTTTTAAAATTTCTACTAATTCTACAATATTTCTCATGATGCAACCCCTTATCAATTAATCTTCACTATGAAATCATTATATATTAAAAATTTCTTACTGTCAAGAATTATTTAATGAATGCATCAACATTTCTTTGATATTTTCTGAGGTAAAATCTTCATTGATGTGAAGAATATCATATGATGTGGAAGATTCGATCTCTAACTTTATACCTGTATGAAATGTTTCAATTAGATATTGAATCTTTGATACCAATTCATCTATGTTGGCGATTGATTCGGTATTACAGTATAGATTAAGATATAGGTATGTTTTATTCATTTTAAAAAAATTCTATTTTAGAACATATTTTACAAGTGTGCATAGTATCATTATGGCCAGAAACTCCTTCGTGCCAATCATGCTCACATAATTTTCTCAATTCTTCTATTACTTGACTGATACTTTGTAATTCTTCTTTAAGGACTTTCTCCCTTGCTAGGAATGCGTCAAAAGTTTTTTTATCCAACATCATTATTCCTCAATTCTTCATTTAATCGTTCATGGAAAGTTTCTTCACCGTCATCTCCCGATATTAGCCAATCTATTCGGTGAGAATAGATTTTCGCAAGAGTTAGGTATTTTATAGCATTTTTAAATTCTTGAATAGTTTTTTCTGAAAAGCGATTTTCAAAATCGTTTGATAGATTTGTGTTATTTTGAATTATTGATTCAATGGATTCTATAATATCTTCTATTGCATATTGTTTATAATCGAAATGGCCACCACTCATGATTCTAACTCCATTATATTACACCATACAATATATACTGAAACAATATAATTCTATCCTTCTTCTGTAAAAGATTTAGTTTCTTGGCAAGTTTAGTCGCTGCTACCCATTTTAAATACCAATCATTACTTTCTGTTACGATCAAGTTGAGATTATCTCGCCTATAACAGAAGAATCCATTGTTCTGTAGAACGTATCCTTCTTCATCGTTACTTGTATATCTAAATCCAGCATCTACAACAAATTTATCAAATGCGGAAAAACTAGGAGTACAAATGATATAATCTATATCTGTATCTAACACTGGTGGATCACATATTACACTACTACCAGTTTGATAAATCCCTGTCCATAATTTATTTGGTATTACTATATGTTCACTTAACATAAGTCACCTTTATATATCCACATTTAACACATGTTTCTTCACTATGTATTCTATCGTGATGTCCAATATACACTGGATAACCATATCGATGAATACATAGAAGCTGTTTCAATATTTTAAATATTTTCATTATTCAATATTATATGATTTAAAATTGCAAAGATCATATTCAGATACCTTCCATTCACCGTCTACGAATAGATAGTTATAATCATAATCGCAACCTAAGTCAATGTATTCTGTAATATTAGAATCAACAATACAATCGGTATTATCTTCTCCACGATCTCTACCATAATACAAACAAACATCAGCTTGACTTGATTCAAAATTATGAGGATAGTCGGGAGATGGTTCTATATATTTACCCAATACACTTAAATTGCCTTTAGACACCAATTTTAGTGCAGCATCAAGATTATTGTAATGTTCTTTTAGAATTTTTCCCGCGAACTCAATATATCCATCCCAATGAAGATTGATGCTGTGAACTTGTCCTTCTAAATCAACTACTGCGATTGATGCGTTAGTTGCCATGATATAACTCCCTATCAATTAATTAATCAAAATTATTTACCACAGTTACAATTATACAGAATTATTTCCTAATGTCAAGAATTTTTAAATCCATCAATATTTTTCTTCATATTCATTTTCAACACGCCAATTCTATTGAAAAAAGTCTGCATTATTTATGATTGCTGGAATAAATAATGCAAGTATTATCAAAATGGTAGCAACCACCATTATCCATTCTATCAAAGTAAATCCATTTTGTCGCATGTTATCCCTCATAATTAATCTCCACTATTATTCTATAATAGTAATTGATTTCGAAAAATGATCTGATGCAATTAATCATTAGACTTCGTTTGTTAGAATTGAATTAGCCACAACATAATCTTTTTTAGTGGTGTTCCAAAATTGCCTAAATTCACCTGCAATCCAATTGGCGCATTCAATTATTCCATCATAATTGAATGATTTGGATACATCCCATTTAGTATTATATACTTCGCCCTTCGTGTCCATGGTATCAATCGATAAAGAATTTATTGAATATTGCAGCCATTTAATACAACAGATGTCGTTCGAATTTCTATGTTCAAAGAATGCAATATTTAATTGCTGAGAGTGATCTTTATTTTTAAGTGATACAATGTATCCTTGTTCCCGACAATTTTCCCATCTGCCAATTTCAAATCTTGCATCATAACAATGATATTCTTTATTCCAAGAATCCTCAATGTTAGTTGATTCTCTTTGCAAATATGCTAACACCGCCCTTGCAGCCGGACATGCTCCGTCTTGCATATAATTAAATAAGTCCATTATGTTATTTCCTATCAAATTAATTAATCTTCACTACGAATACATTATATAACAAAAATTTCTTACTGTCAAGAATTTTCTAAATCCACCAATTCTTCTCTGATATATTTTAACAAAGATTCGATTGAAAATGCTTCAAAGATCCAATCTTTTCCATACAATATATTAAAACTTTCAGATATATAATCATAAAATACAGTATAATTATACTGTATTAATTTCTCAGATAACAATTCAACAAAATATGTTTCAGATATAATTCGCATTTTATTAACAATTCTTGTCATATCATCCAGGGTATGTTCTGTATCAATTAAATCAATTGTAACACCATGTATACTATTTTCAATTGTTCCAATATAATCATCATCTTTAAATATAACAAAATTGTATTTATTTTTTTCAATGAAACTAAGCGGCATTTACTCACCGCCCTTCAATAAAAATGAATTAGATATTGCTTTAAATGAAAATTGTCTAAGATTTGATTTAAAGACAACTCCTTCATTTTCATTCCCATTATCTAGTTTATATTCTGCTAAATCTAAGAATTGTTGACGATCAATACCAGTTAATTTATATTCGCTATTCAGAACATCCACATGTTTAATATGAGGAAATTTAGAATTAATTAGATATAACATATCTTTTCTATGACTTGGATCCAAATATCTACCAGTTGATATATTATAAATGTCAAATATCATAATAGTGTTTCCAGATATTCCATGCCAATTTCCCTGAATGCTTTCTCCAATCAATTCTCCCTGTATTGCCAGATCCCATCCAGTCATTTCGCATATAAATTTTAAAACTTCATCATATTTTTCATTAAGTGCAGTCTGAACAAATTTTGAATTTTTATCTGATAATTTCAATTCGAGATTTCGAGAACATACTCCAAAATAATATTCCAATTCATAAGTTTTATTTTTTAATCCAAAAAAATTATATAATCGTAATTTGAATTTATCAAAATTGGATAATTTGTTTTTGGTTTGATATATGGTAATTGACGACCCATTATATTTTTGAGTGACTTCAAATGTTTCCGCTAAATTAAAACTTGATAATAACTCATCATAAGTTATATTTTGAATTCTTTCTTGATCAGTCTTTGGAATTAATTCTGGAAATTTGCATTGAACTAAACTTCTAGTGCCATTACTAATATTTAATGGCGGATCATATTTCTTAACACCAAAAAAATCAGATAAATCGTCATCTGTGTTAACACTTCCATTATTAATAACAACGCTTAGTTTATCTGAAATAGGAATAATTAATCCCTGTGATAATTCTTTTCTAAGTTTAATCGTTCGCAATCGAAATGCTTCGCCATTTGGAAAAGATGATTTAAGCCAATCTTTTTTGATATATGATGATTTTCGAAGAAATTCAAATTCTTCAGTAATAGGCAATAAAGAATCAATCTCAAAATATACAACTAAATCATTTTGTTTAAATTCATTTTTTTTAACAACAACTTGCCAGCCATCTATGATTGCCAGTTCAAGATTGTCGGCATTAGTGTGTGGAATAATTTTTGTTATTTTTCTCAATGTCACTAATTTTCTCATAATTACCACGGTTCCTTTCCAATTTGTAAGAAATTATTGCTGTTTTTAAAATTTTCATTTTTTGCAATGAAATCGCAGCATTCAAGAATATCTAATCTCATGTACCTGTAATCATAGGATTCACCGTCATCTATAATTTTAAGACACTCTACTATGGTGTCATCTGGTAACGTATTCAAATATTCTTTAAATTCTTTAACTGTTGTCATTTGTTAAATTTTCTCCATTTCTAATGTTGGGAATATTTCACTATATTAAAATTCGAATCAAATGTTATAGTATATTTAATTCTATTAATCTTATCTAAAAGAATTGCTGGTATATTAGAATCATCAAGAAAATGTATTTCTTTATAATAACCATCAATCGAGTTCCAAAATAAACTAACTGTACCATCTGCATGTAGCATTGAATCAGGCATATCTATTAAAATATCTTTGTGTTTAGTTAAATAATTAACACAAAGATTTAAACTTGTTTTTTTCGGTTTATCTGCATTTTCGCCATCCCAGTTCGCTTCAAGATCATCGTATGATCTTAATTCCGATATTAGATAATAATAGTCAATTGACTTCATTATAAATCTCTTAATACTTGTTCAATGTTATCTTTTAGCTCATCGCATAATAATAGATTTCTATCTAATCCAAGCCGTTGTATACAAGCATCAACCTCAATAACTCTTTTTTTATCAATATCCGATATAACTTCTTTCATTGCATGGTGTGAAATATTAATAGTTGTATATGCTGCATGATAAAAGTGCGTCAGATACACTATATCACATTCTCTCATATTTAAATTTAAATCATCAATAATTTGCTGATAATTTATATCTTGATTTAATAGAGGAAATACATCACATGTATTTGACTTGTTGGCATCAAATATATTTTTCGCTTCTCGAAAAATTGTTGATAATTTACTGTTTTTTTCAGTTGTTGCGGTTGCAAGTTCTATTGCTGTTCTTGAACTAATACTCATAATAAACTCCACATAGAATATCCTCTCATCAATTATACAGAATTATTTCTTTTTGTAAAGCATTTTAAAACAGGATACAAAAAGAAAATTCTATTTCACTAAAAGTCGTTTTTGTCTTTAAAATCAACGACTAACATTTTGTATCAACTTTTCAATATCATATTAATAATCAAAGAGTTATTGAAAAGATTAATATAATTTATCATAAGGAATAGCTGAGTATGTCTACAAAAAATAAATGTTAATTAAATTAAGGAAATTTTAGAAAATATAATTAAATCAACTACTTTGTGTGATTTTCATAAAATTAAACATTAAGAAAATAACATATACTATTTTGACTGTAATAGCAATAATGTAATAGTAGAAAATAATTTATTAATAGGATCAAGTATATTGGATGGATTATCGTGATAACTTATCACTAAAATATATCCAATTAAACATAATATGATAAAATTTTTCATTTTATTTCCATTTCATAACTGCAATATCAATGCTTGTTTGCGCTAAAATTACCTTCAGCAAATAACACTTTATACATTTAAATCTCCAAATTTACGATTAAAGTTCTTTTAATAAATATGATTTAACATATATTTCATAATATACAACTCTATTTGCACAGTCAACATCATCAACAGGATCATTATCATAAAATGTGATAAAGAAATGATCTTCCGGACCGTGTTGATATCTTAAATAATTACTTATTCCATGTAATGTATAGAAATATTGAAATGCTTCAGCAACAGAATCAAATAGCGTTCTATAACTATTCTCATCGATGTTAACAAAATCGAATTCATCATCTAAACTATTTCTATATTCCCTTGTTATTTTCCAAGATATTCGGTATAAAATTTCTTCACTTTTTGTATCATTCACTACAACCTCACTTTACATTATTTTTTATTCAATTGTTTTAGTATATCTTTTATTTGTTTGATTTCACTTTCGCTATCTTGTACAGCGGAATGAAGTTTCTCGATATTTTTAAGATTAAATGATTGAATATTATTCAATACTTTTTCATAATATTCAATTAATTCCTCATCTGAAAATATTTTTAGACAATACTTATGCTGAAATTTTAGCATCATTTCAGTGATACGTTTCTCATTTTTATGTTTAGTTAATATATAATCTATCCCCAGTTGAATTGCATTTTCATATGATGTTGCTGGTAGTAACTCATATCGATTGCCAGATCCATCATCATATTGAGATATCTTCCATGTAAATCCAAGAGGTGTTTTTGTTCGAGAATCACCGGGGGTCCAGCCAGTACCATACAATGTTAATAACTTTATTCCACCCGAATCATGTTGTGATACATAAAACATGACATCATCATATGATTTTATTACCGTTTCATTATAGTTTATACATACAAAATGTGTTATTTTATCTTCTATAAAATTGAACAATGTTGTAAAAGGTTCTTTATCTATATTTTTATAGATAAAATCCAATTGCTTTGTTTTTTCTTGTAATTTTTGACGATCTTGATCATATTTTTTTCTTTGCTGTGTGATATTACTTTCAAACAATTTGCGATCTTCATCATACTTAGTTTGCAAAGTCGCTAGGCGATTTTCTTGCCATGATTTAATTGGTTCTGACAACAAATTTGATGCGACAAAATTATCACCTGCGGGTAATTCTGTACCATCTGCGCTAACGAAGATTTCCTGTACAATACTCTGGGTTGCGTTAAGTTTGCCCACCACAACTACTTTTTTACCATCTTTTGTATATTTGATATCCATTATATCTCCAAAATATTAAAAACAATCATCATCATCATCATCATCTTTTTCGCGCACGTTGATAACAAAGTCATCGACTCGTTTTTTTAACTCAAAATAAGCACTTTCTATTCGGGCCAATCTTTCTTGATAATATGTTAGAGTCTCCACAAATGCCTCTCTCTCAGTTGTGGCTTTCATTGCCAAATTCATGCCTCTGGTTTCATCGTATAACCAAAATCCGCGATCACCACCCGACTTGAATTCGCATAAAGTAAGCGTATCACTCAATTCAACAACACTATCAGGTTTTTGTGACATTTCATTTTCTCCGAATTAATAATATTTTAAAATTACATATTATTGACATTACAAGAGCAATTATACAGTAAAAATTTCTTACTGTAAATAGTTTTTTTTTATTCGCGTTATTTTCCATGCCTAAATGATTGTTTCAAATCAAATCCATGTTGCGGAATTTTATGTCTATCGGATATTTCAACTGGTGGTTTAATATCAGGATTTTCTCTAATTGTATTTGAGATAAAATATTCGATTTCTTGGTATAAAATTTCAGGTTTCATAATAGATGAAAATCCCAAATCTTTCAATACTGGAATATTCTCATCGATTTTTAAAGCCGTAGTGATATTCTCATCTCTCCAAGTTGTTGTTTTATGCTCAATAGAAGTAATCACGAAAATTGGATGTTTGACTTCTCTACAAGCACTAATTAATAATGGGTCTTGCCTACAAAAATGTTCTTCGATATCATAAAATAATACATTTGCATGCCATCTATATCTATTATTGACTTTTTCAATACTGTCAATTAGAGGAAGATGTTCTTCATTTTTTCTTGATAGTAATTTATAGTCATTTTTTAAATTATACCTTTTGATTGGATCACATTTCTTAGGTATTGTATTGACAATCATATACATTTTATCAAATACGATCAAATACTTTAATGCATACTCATATAATTTATAATTCAATTTCAAATCGCGTGTTATATTTTCTAAATAAGTTCGTTTTATTGAACCTTTTATATTAACATCGGTTTGCGCAATTGCTCTACGATCATAAATTACTCTATCGTCGGTATCGTTAATTTTACCAACATAATCGTAATAATCTTCAAATTTAGATATGATTTTCATAATATAACTTCAATATAATATTAGGTATGGATGGAATCGAACCATCTTTCTTGAATCATGAATTCTACACTTTACCATTAAGTTACATACCTCTAATTAACCTTTTACGCACAATACTTGTTTTAATGTATGTACTATTTCAACCAAATCAGATTGTGCTGCCATAACAATATCAATATCCTTATACGCTAATGGCGTTTCATCAATCACATCAATATCTTTGCGACATTCAACACCTTCAGTAGCATGAATATGATCATCTAATGTGAATGTATTTCGCGCCTCTGTTCGTGACATTCTACGACCAGCTCCATGAGAACATGAACAAAATGATTCACGATTACCCAAACCTCTTACAATAAATGATTTTGCTCCCATTGATCCTGGAATAATTCCATATTGATCTTTTTGTGCTGATACTGCACCTTTACGGGTAACATAAACATTTTTACCAAAATGACGTTCCTTTGAGACGTAGTTATGATGACAATTAATTGCCATAATATCAGTATCAAACGATTTTGGAATACAAGATTTCATCGCGGTAATAACATTTTTCATCATTATCTCACGATTTAATTTTGCATATCGCTGTGCCCAATCCAATGCTGTAATATAATCATCAAAATACTCAGAACCTTCTGGCAGATATGCCAAATCAGAATCAGGAAGATGTATATACCATTTTTCCATTTCCGATTTAGCTTTTTCAATAAAATATGATCCTATTCTATTTCCAATACCGCGCGAGCCGGAATGTAACATGATCCAAACATTATCAGATTCATCTAAGCATATTTCGATGAAATGATTTCCTGTTCCCAATGTTCCTAAATGATTTTGATAGCGTTTGGATGCGGAATTTAATCCATCGTGTTTATGCACGAGTTCACATAAATCTTCGTGTAATGACATCATAGCAATAAATTGAATATCATCTGGAACATCGCCCCATGCTCCTCTATCTCCTACGCCACCATTATTAGTTCTACCATGTGGTACACTGGATTCGATGGACAATCTAATGTTCAGTAAATTATCCGGCAAATCATTTGCTGTTAGTGAAGTTTTAACGGCAATCATACCACATCCAATATCTACACCAACCGCTGCCGGAATGATTGCTTTGTTTGTTGGAATTACTGATCCAACAGTTGCACCCTTTCCGGCATGAACATCTGGCATTACTGCGACATGACTATGAATAAATGGAAGTGAAGCAATATTTTTTAATTGATCAATAGCCATTGATTCGATTGGCAAGTTCTTGGTCCATGCTTTAATATTAACAGCGGAACCTTCAATAAATTCATAATTTTGTGTAGACATAATATATTCCTACCTATTTAATATTCAATCGAATTTGAACCCATATTGGCATGACTTGTGCTGTCAGTTTTACCATTAAACTTAGAATATCAATTTAAATCAATGCCACGTTAATAATATTTCTTTAACAGCTTGTAAAATTACCGCTGTTACCAATAAACATGATACAAATTTTAACATAAAAAGTATAATTAATGCAATATTTTCTTTCATTATATAGACTCAAAATATTATTTAATGTTGATTAAAGGTGTTATTATATAAATCATAATTGATGTATGTTTAATTTGGAATCTATTATATCAAGTAAATTTCCAAAAGTATAGATATTGTGTGTATTTTCCAATACAACATCATATCGATCTTCTACTAAGAAAATCATATCAACCATATCGAGTGAATCCAAACCACAATCGGATAGTTTGGAATCTCTATAGAGTTTAGTATTAATTGGAAGGGATAGATGTTCAATTAGAAAGTTGGACAAATCCAATTCTAGTTCGTAATTTGACATAATTATAACTCAATATTATCTAATAAAAAGATTAGGCGAGATTTAATGTCCTTTATTTTATCATTATTTGTAGCAATTATATTGGCAATTTCACTTCGTTGTGGAATTGCTTGCTCTTTTACCGGCAATGAGTGACTCCCATTATCCGTCAAAATCGGTCGCATTTTTGAGTGTAGAGTCTCCAATAAATCAAATACGGATGAAAATTCTTTGTCCGTTTCGTTTAATAATTCAAAAATTCTTGACTGTTTAGTTTCAACTGCATTTCCAGCAAATTTATTTTCAATTAACATATTATTTAACTCCATTAAAAAAACTAAACTTAAATTCTGGCAGAAATTCTCCACCATCAATAATCCAACCACCGGTATCTAATGCTAATTTATTTGCATTTTTAAGATACCGATAATTCTCTAGCCATTTTTTTCGATATCTTGCATTGTTTGGAAAAAGTTCTATTGCTTTTTGTGAATCTGGTGGAATATATGCTATTGTCATATTATAGTCCTTAAAGAAGATTGGTTGAAATCAACCAATCTTCGAATCAAATATTAATGTGTCAGCCAAGGATTAGGATGATTGGCATTAAAAACTGCACCTGCTTCTGCTCGTGGCTGTTGAATTGCAACTTGTGCAACTGCGCCTTTAACATCAACCTTTTCATCTTCCTTGAGTTTATCAACATTTTGAGCATTCAGTTTTCGACAGAACTGAGTCAAATTGCCGTGTTTAGTTGCGCACATAACCTCATAGCTTGCTTTAACTTGACCGATTGAAGCCAATGCCTTGGCCAGTTCAAGAATTTCGCAATTCTCATTGGTGTATGAGCCACTGATACTTAACCCCATTCCTGGTCCCATACCAGCGGCACCAATCACATTCTGACAAGTCGCTGTTGGTGGTGGCACAAACAACATTGCTGATGGTGTATTGTAATGCTGTTTGGGCGTATGCATATTAACACTTTGAGCATTACCTGCATTAGATGCGGATTGTGACTGAGTAGCATTGCTATTACCAGAATCATTCATACTCTGCGACTGATCTTGTTGCTGAGTTTGGGACTGCGTTTGATTTTGGTGGGCGTTAGCATTGCCAGAATCAGAAATACCCTGACCCAAAAAATTGGTATTAGTGCTATTACCAGAATCATTAATAGACTGTCCCAAGGTATTAGTGCTATTACCAGAATCAGAAATACCTAGAGTATTTGTTAAAGTGTTGGTATTACCAATGTCGACATTAGTACGATTAGAAATAGAATTGATAACACTGGTATCAACATCAACAACACTAGATGAATGAGGACCATTATTATTACCATTGCCATTGCCATTGCCGTTATTGTGATTAGATGCAAATGCATCCAAACAAATCAACATCATCATTACTACAAAAAATTGCGCGAGATTTCGCATAACATTCTCCTAAAAATTAAACTAAACTAATGGGTGTGATTAACACCCATTTTTCATCAATTTGATGAAACTTTTATGCCGCCAATTGCAATAATTGGGTAAAGGCATTATCTTTCATTTTAGCACCAGAACCATACGCAGCATTCCAAAATTTGGAAGAATTTGAATGTCCGTTACTATAATGATCTACTTTCTCCGTAAAGGCATTTAAGATACCAAATGCTGTATTACGACATGCATCGGATCCCTTTCCTGCACCAGCATACAGGGAATACACACGATTAATTTCTAATACCTCAGCATGTGTTGGAGTAAATTCTTGTTTAATAATATCTGAGATAAATTTATGAGCATCACTATCTGAAACTTTAAAATTCGTAAGTGATATAATATTATCCTTGAATTTATCCCATGCATCATCAATTAATCCAAGTTTTTGTTTGATTTTAGTTGCATCAAAAACTTGACGATGTGTAACTTTAACTCGATGTTTGCCAATATCTTCATTCAATGCCACGTTTAGCGTATTGTTGCATACAACTCTAGTTGAGACGAAACTAGCGGTAGTCGCATTAGTGCCATCACAAGAAGATGATAGTAACAGATGTCCATCTATTTTATCGCCAGTATTAAGAACCAATGAATTACCAGTGTTTGCCAGTGCCCAAAATTTCTTTCCATCAAACAAGCAACCAGCGGTTGATAGATGCATACCAGAATCTGATACAATATCTCGAAAAAATTCCAATACTTGTTTAGGTTGAACTGTTTTGTAAGCATCACTTACAATTGCCAATGGAATTTTATTATCTGATCTTGATAACACCTTTTTACCAGTGAAAAGTAATTCTTCACCTTCATTCTGAAATTTCACATCTGATTCAATAATATCCCAATCAAATCCAGCTTCTTTAATCCATACTTCAATTGGCGAATTAATCTGCAATTCCTGTCCTAAACCATGCCATATATCTTTACGATTGCCGATAAAAGCCATTGCTGGAGTGCCGTTACTCAGATCGATTTCTGCTGCCATGTTATAATACCCCCTCAAAAATTAATAAAATTAAACAACAAAGTCAATTATACAGATTTTTTTCTTAAAGTCAACAATTATTTGAAAATTTTTTCAATATATGAAATTGCATGTTTTTTATCGTCTACACTATCAAATTCATACCACACTCTATCATACATATATATTCGCGTATTAATATTGTTATAATTTACGACGATTTGTGATGCATCAATACGTCTAGGTTTAATTATTGTAATACCATCTATCTCCACATACTCAACAGTTGGATTTAATAACATGTCTTCAAATGCAAGATATGTTATTGCATTAGTATCACATTCTCTAGCACGACAAATAGTATCATCAAACATGTTGGACTCAGTTATAGCATATTTCTTTTTATCAACATAAACAATATCATCTGGAAAAAGCGGAACATATTCCGCATCAATTTTAACGAATCCTACTGCCAATTGATGATTTATTAAATCCAATCTTGCAATATCAACATCTGAATTATTCCAAGAAGTTTTGACAATAGCATTCTGTTCCATATCTTTAATTAAAGATCGCAAATTAATTAATAAATTTTTTCGATGTGCAAATTTATAAATTTTAGTTAATTGTTCATACCAATGAGCTAAAATTTCATTAGTGTTTCTCATGAATAAAATCTCCTATTTTCAATTGTAAAAATTTAACAATATCACTTGCTCGGGATTTGTCTAATTTCAATGGCGAATAATTGTCATCAAATACTTTTGTAACTGCCCATTTGATACCGTCTTTAATTAATGTTTTATCAAAAGGAAACATTCCATTAATAAAAGTTCGAATATTCATTAGAATCAATTTAGCGTCAATATCGTACTCATCTAATAAACCATTTTCAACACAATTGGTACCCATTGGATCAGATGTGTATAGGAAATTTGCGAGTTCTTTTTCAATATTTTTAGCATCTTGAACTGATAAATTATCTATATGAATATTTGATTTTGCCAATGCATCTTCCATTTCTTGAATTTTATTCAATAAAATTTTCTGATAGTTTAAAAAATCAGAATATTTGATGAAATATCCATTATCATTTTTAGTTATTTCACCAGTGACATCGAATCTTTCCATTTTCATTTCTCCAATTTAGTCTCAATAATTTTTAGGATACAGCTTTCTTTCCCAGCGATCTTTTGCTAGTGGATTAGTAGATGATTTAATTTCTTTAGGAAGATATTGCAGATTCATTACATTGTGGCACCCACCTCGATCTAATGGGATAATATGATCTATTTCCCATTCAATATGGGATAATTCAGATGGAATTGGATACAATTTCTTAAATTCTCGAATTATTTTAGAATCACGTTTAATTTTACCCGATACTGTTCTCTTAGGTTCACCGCAATATCTTGAATCAACAATTTCTGCATTCACATTAACAGAATACAGTAAAATAATCATTAATACAAATTTAATCATATAGTCGCCATAAAATAAAATACTAAAAATATATTCGAATATAATAATAAATACATCATTTTCTTTCCTTAGACATGTAAATATCACTAATTCGCTGTAAAGTGTCGGCTTCCAATTTATCGTGCCGGAATTCTACAAATCTAGGTAAATATAAATTTGTTGATTCATCTGACTTATTATGTATTAATTGATTAAATCTAACAGTAATAATTTTATCGATTAGTTGTGATGGCAACATCGATCTAATTTCATCTGTTAATCCTGAACCTACTTGAAACATTCCTTTACCACATTCGGTTTGACAAACAAATGCTCCTATTTGTCCAACCTTCTTTTTATGGTCTACTAATTCAATGATTCTAAGTTCACATTCATATTCCTCTTTTAATTTTCCTTGGGATTTTACTCGTCTACCTTCCCATAAATTATCATAATTTTTGACAATAATTCCTTCACCACCTTGTTGTACAATTTCATCAAAATATTGATATGCATCATCAATTGTATCAACAGTTTTATAATTAATCAATGATATTTTATGTGGAATACCTTCCGCAAAAAATCTACCAGCTAAACTACCCAAACGTTGCAAATATGGTATACTAGAAGTTTCATCAACTATATCCCAAACAATAAATCTCAAAATATCTTGTTCATAATCGGCAATAGTTCTTTTAATTGCTTTTGATATAATGCCATTAGATGTTTTTCTATCCAATGGTTTGGCTGTCAATGACGAATTTTCATAACATATTAATTCACCATCAAATTTCTCACCAGTTCGCATTAATAGTTGAACTGAACTCTTAAACTTGTCACCAATATCAATTTCTCGACCAGATGAACTATACGCAATAAAATCTCCAGTATCAGCATTTAAACATTCAATTACACACCGACTAGAATCAATCTTAGGTTGCGCAATTGCTGGAAATTTAATATGTTCAATTGAATCATGGCATTTCATTATTTTGAATTCTGGAATCAATTTCGGCCATATTTTGTTGATAGTTGCAACACTAACACCACAATCTAAATCTTTTTTAATAATTAATTCGATAATTTTACCGTCATCCGATGATGACAATTCTAAAATATTTTTCAGATATTTGATACCATGATTTCCAGTAAATGTTCTATCAATCAATTTATCCAACATTGGTAACGTTTCATTTAACGTCAATGCTGCGGCATGAGTGAAATGTTCTGGAATTTTCTTAATATAAAAATTAATATATGGATTATATGTTAACTGAAAAATTTTTCTGAAAATTTCATCATCGGAATTTTCAGTTAGAATTTTCTCTTTTTGCAATCTTGATGCACTAGATTTCAACAAAAGAATAATATTATAGTAATTCTTCATATTATGCCTGCTTCTTAAGAAATTCCGGCACATCAATCGTAATAGAATAACGAGAATTCGATTCTCTTAATTGTTGTTTCAGATTTTTCATCAAATCAACATAGGTTGCAAGATCATTTCGATTTTTTCGATATTGATCACAATATGCATTATATAAGTGAAATGAATATTGACCGTCGGCTGTAATAGGATTCGCTTTTCGATAGTTATATATCAATAATGCACGTAATTGGCGACCATCTGTTTCCAAGTCATTTATTGTAAAACGAATCTTTGCAATCATTTTTTGTAAATTTGCATTATTTGTCATTTTCTTCAATCCTCTTTTCAAAAATAAATTCACCATCAACAACTCTAACATTAACTAATTCTATCGGCGATGCATTTTTGTTTATGTTAACATAATCCCTGCCACCGTCAATACAATTTCCATTAGGAGTGCAAACACTATCATGTCGATACCTGGATACATATACTACACCATTTTCTAAAATACCAGTTATTGGTACAGAAAATGCTGAATCAGCATTGCAAATACGCCACTCCCCCATCCACGAAAAAATACCAAAATAATTCGAATGTCCTAATTCAGTATTAGGATTGGGTTGATAGAATACATCCACTGGATTAGATGCCCATTGTACATTTGCGCCTTCAACACACCAATATCCAATATACTTGACTCCATATTTTTTCTCTACACTCTCTATGGTTTTTTCATCAAACCAAAAAGCTTTTCGAGATTCAATATGTGGCATTTTTCAATGCTTCTTCATGTTTATTGAATTCTTTAGAATGATAGGCGGCTGCATCATGATCATTCTTTCGTAACGCTTCAATCGCAGCTTTTTTATGATGTTTCATTAGCGAAACATGGTCGATTTCCCCATCTTTCGGTTTTAAATGTTCTAAAAATGTTTTCATATATAATACTCATAAATTAAAATGTAATAACAATTATACTACTTTAAGAAATTTTGTCAATCATTTTTTAGAAATCTGTTGGATAATCTTCATATTCAGATAAATCTGGTTCAACAGGAATATCTATAAGAAAATCCTCTTGTTTTGGTATAACATAATGTTCTTTTTTATTCAAGCTAATTAAATTTTTTCTTTTTAATTTATAACTGGCTATTCCTTCCGGACTCTGCTTATATGCTAATGAACCACGCTGAAATTTATAGTTATGTTTTGGATTATTTGCTCGACATCTAACTGAACAATGATCATGTTTTGAATAGTATTCTTTTTTACATGTTGGACATATTTTAGCAATTCTAGGAATTGTCTGTCTATGAATATAAGCACATTCAAGGCAACAGAATTTTTGATGTTTGAACTGTGTTTTAAATAGTTTACCACATTGTAAACAATTACTAGGTTGCCGATAAGTCACATTCGCAATATGTGCTTCTCGCGCAAGTTCTTCATGACAATTTTTACAATATTTAGGTTTATTGTGTTCCTTCCCACATCTTGGACAGATGGTATTAGGAATTGCTGATTTTGTAGGATTCAATAGCTCATGATTATATTTCACCATGCACTTAGTAGAACAAAATTTTCTATTCTTTCTAGCATCCTCATCACAAACAACGCATTTATATTTCTTCAAAATATACAAAAATGCCAGTATTAAACTGGCATTTAATTAATTAAATAATATTGTTATTATTTATTCTTGAAAATACCAAGAGTATTGAATGTTGCTACAACGGCGCTAATAACTGATTGTAAAGTTGGCCATACATCTTGAAACAATTCTAAACTCTGATTTGACGTTTCGAAGGTTGTTTGTAGTACATTTTTAACCAATTCTAATTTATCCTTACCTTTACCTTCAACTGGAATCGCATTTTCAATCGCCTTGATTGTATCAATAATTACTGGAAGTAATCCTAATACCATCTTCACTTTTTCTAAAAAAGTCATTTTATTTCTCCTATTTATATTTAATTTCTACTTCTAATCCTAAACCATTTAGATTGGAAAATCTACTACCACCTAATAATGGTGTACTATCTTTTATATAAATGCCATCTATTTGAGCGGATGGCATAACGGTTGGTCTAATATCAATTGTTACTTCGTTTTTTTGGAGCCACACCCAACTTTTCGGTAGTTGCGACTTCGAGAGTTGGATGAAGGAACATCCCTGTAACCGCGAAAATAGCACCACCAATAGTAACAATTTGATCGTCGGTGAGCGGAAGTTCATATCCAAATAATTTGGCAATTGCGACAATACTTGCCAGAAAACCTGTTACCATTGATACTGCGATATTTCCTCGTTTCCATGCTGCGGCATCCGTTAACATTTTTCCTTGTTGAAAAACTTCGGGTAAGCTGATTACGGCTCGGATTTTGTTGAACATTTTTTCTCCTATGATTATTTATCATAGAAGTATTTATGCTATTCTTATAAATATAATTTAACCCTATCTCGTATATCTTTCAATGTATACTCTTTAGAGATACAGCCATCCAAATATACTGTTTCAAGACAACCATGCTTTTCCTCTCTTTCAGTGCATTGATCCTTCAATTCATATTTACCATTAATATGCGATACCATCAATAATCCTCTAGCTGATTTTTTAGTTCCAGAATCTGTTTTAGGATCCTTAAATATATCATATCTTTTACCATCGACCACAATAGACGTTGCTTTCATTGCAAATCCATGTGTATCTCTCGTGATATATTGGTATGAAAATGACCCAACGCCCAATACAACATTATCTGATGCAAATCCCTTAAGTTTCAATCCATGTAATATCTGTTTTTGCCGATCTAATGTTATAGAATCGCCATATATTGCGCCAATATGTGAATCGAGAGTTTTAAATCCTTTATCATTCACTTTTCCGCCAAATATATTCCATAATGATTCTATCAATCCCAATTGTTGAGGTGTTGGTGTAATCGCTCTATGAGTTAATTTAAAATTATCCAAGCGAGCAATATCAGATTTTCTATCCTCATTCGCAGCTAATATCTTCCATTCACACAACATATCAACTTTGTAATATTTATTTTTAAATTTGAAATATGCGAATATATCTTGTATATCTTTAGGATCACATGTCGTATTCCATGATAGCATCATATTTTGCATTTTACGCAAACACTCTTCAATGTTATTCAAAATACATCCGTTCGTATCAAAATCATGAAACATATGATTCCATTTACCACATAGAATATCTACTGGATCACCACTATCAGGTCTAATAATAACCTTACCATCACGTTCCATAATGATACTCTTCAACCCAGGCAAAATATTTGATACAACATTCCAAAAATCAAATGTATCTGAAACGATACTTATATTTCCTGTCGGATAGACATCAACTATCAATCGTTTAAATGTATCAAATTCAGCTTGACTTCTATCGGTAATATCATCAATTAATAGTTCTATATTACTAGACATAACACTATGTTCAGTCGCATTTACCGATCCCGCAATAAATTCCTCAGTTGCGTTATAGTATGTTTCTGCAATATCAATTCCTGGTAAAGAATCTGTACCCATTGAACCACATGCTATTGCAGCAAATGCTGATTTTGCCGCGGCATCTCTACCAAACATTCCGCGAAAAGAGAAATCATGTGCTTGAAATGGAATAAAATTTTTATCAGCGCCCGTCAAATCAGCATATAAATGAAATGTTTTTAAATACTCAAAATATGTTGTTGCGGATGTAGTCATTGGCCAAAGTTCATTTGATATAACACTTTCAAGATAATTTGGCAACCAATAAAATTCCGGTAATGTATTAACTATAGTTAATAATGGTATTTTATATGGTACAAATGAACCTTCTGGTAATGCCTTAATATGTATAGGTAAATAACCTAGATCATGTAAATCAGCAATATGAGAAACATCTACAGTGTATCCTAATGCATTAGATATTTGTCGCTGATACTTATCAACAACAAATGATTTATCCATTTCGAAAAAAGTATTATTCCATTCATCTATTAGATAGTCTTTAATGAATAACTGTAATCCAATAAAAACTACGCCTTTAGAATTTTCAATATTTGATTTGTTATTTGATCTTGCAGTAAAATTGGAATATACATATTCTGTGTTTGTGGGATATTGCTGAATATGTCCTGTTTTATAAAAATCAATTTGATTAATTGCGCTATTTCTCATAATATCCTCTAAATATCAATAATATTTAATTTTTGCTCTTTTTTATAAATCATATCTTGGGGGCATTTATTATAAATTCTATCCCAATTAAAAAATGATCGTGTAGTATATATCCGATCAATTTTTGATTGAAAGAGTGATTCGAGTCCTTTGCTAAAAATGCCATGCGTAACATATAATGATAGCGATTTTGGTAGATAATGGTTGATTATTTTTGCCAATCCAATAAATGTTCCACCCGCATCCACAATATCATCTATAATCAATATATTCTTGTTAAGAATTTTCTGATATAACACATCATCATCGAATTCAAAACATAAATCAGTAATTTTACCAGTATTTACATCTCGTTTTTTGGTTGCGAATAGAAAATCTTTTTTATATGTGTCAGCTATTTCCTTTACTTTATCCAATGCGCCCTTATCGGGCGCAATTATAGTATTAACATATTGAAGAATATCACTATTTTTTGTTATGATATCCAATACCGAAATATGTTTAACTTTAGTTCGAATAAAATGATTCAGTAAATTCACATTATGTATATCTGCTATTTCAATTTCAGAAAAACATAGATTATCAATCAATTCAATTGCAACTTTACCAGCAAATGATTCATCATCTGCACAACGTCTATCTTGTCTAGCATATGGTAAATAATGTAGAATCAATTTAGTATAATAACAAGAATAATAATTATCTAACGCTTCTTTGACTAGAAGCAATTCCATAATTTTATCAGATGAATCGATAACTGTTTCCACTACTATTTTATTTTCTTTACCATTAATGTGGAATTTAGGTAATTTTATTTGTACTTCACCCGCTGGAAAAATAAAAGATTTTTCCAATTCTTTACCATTTATTTTCATTTAGTTTGTGCCAATTTGTATTCTTTAAATTCCAGTTGTAGGGAATCATAATCTAACAAATACTCAAACCCGGATTCGATCACAATAATTGAAGAAAACATTAAAATTAAAATTAATAGTTCTAAACTTTTAGGTAATGATATGTTTTCTTGAGTGATGATAAGCATTATCAATATTGAAACACATACAACAATTGTACTAAACATAATAAACATTTTTAATCTCCGAAATAATTATTAAGTTGCTGTACGAGAACTGCAACAAAACAGAATACTGATATCAAGAAAATCACTATCAATACTTTATTCTCAATTAAATTTTTCATTTCATTCTCTCACATTTATTAATCAATATAAGTTCATTGTATATCAAAAATTTATTACTGTCAAAAATTATTTTGCCCATAATTTCTCCAATTTCATTTTTTAAATTTTACTTTGGGTGAAAAAATTTGATAATTTGGGTATTTGAAAATACTTCTAGTTGCAATTTCAATTGCGACATCATCACATTTTTTGAAAGTAGAATACTTAATATTATATATTTTTGGAATTGAAAATTCTTTTGTTAATGTATCTACACCCAGAAGTGCGCATGTCTTATCCTTAATTGCATTTGGAACACATACGATAGCATGATTAAACAACTTTCCACTGTAAATATGATCTTTTTCGGAGTTTTTGTTTAAGTGATCACATACAAATGCGAATGTTGTTGGTTGGCGAGTTCGTTGAAAATTTGTATGATAATTTTTAGTTGATAATAAAAATGGTAAAAATCTTCGCATATAAAATGTTGCAAAGAATGCATTTATGTTGTCAGCATGGAAATTTCCGTTTTGGAAAAAATCATATACTAATGTCATATGATACAAATCTAAATTTTCACTTGCAGCGAAGGTCTTTATCCAATCGCAAGTTAATTCCTTGGCGTTAATTTCCATTAATTTTTAACTCATCTATTATTTTAACCCATTCATCATCTAATAAACAATTTTCCGGGGCATCAAGAAACATAGGAGCTATATCTTTATTTTTATATCCAGCTAATCCACAACCTATTTTAGTAACTTCGAACATTAGCTCAGGATGTTCTTTGGCATAAAGAACAAATTCATCAACATAATTTTTTATCACATTTAATGGCAATGTTTTGATATTATCATCTTTTGTAGGAATAGCATAACAATCGCCCGTTCTACCTATACCACATCCCCATTTAGCATTATGATTGTCAAATGCAAATCTGGCTGCACCTGCACCATGAACGCCACGTAAATTACTTCCAAAAACAAATAGTTTTTTCATAAATTTCCTAAAATAAAAACATATTATGTGTGCTGTTACGCCAAAAGCTATTGGACATTTTTGTTCGTTCGCCCAGGCAATCTTTTTTCTAATACCTTGACTTCTGTATCACATTACAAACCGACTGTTGTGTACTTCTTCGCCTTTAGATATTCTCGCTCATAATTCCAGTTTGTCAAACTCGACATTCAGGGGGTTCATATGAGTAAACTATCCCCAGATTACACGCGCATATCACTACTCTTTAAAGGATGGACGCCTCTAATCCTACCTCCATAATATGTTAAACTTGGCTCCGCTCCGAGGATTCGAACCTCGCCGCAATTTCTTGCGCCTTCTGATTAACAGTCAGAGACTTTCACCTAGCCAGTCCGGGCGGAATTGATAATAGAATTCTATTATAATTTAGTTAAATTGTCAATATCTTTTTTCAATTTATATCTATCAACTATTTCTAATATCGTAAAACAAAATAAACCAATACCAACACAAATAGTTCCAAAAAAAATTATCATTGAAATCGAAGCAAATATTCCAAATAGCAACGGTGCTAATACTAAAAATGAAACAATTATTGCAACTATTTGTACTGCTGGATGCCAATTTGAAAATGTTTCAAAATCAATATCTTCCAAATCTATCATAAAATTCCTCTATATGTGATTAAAATTCTGTTGAATATATTTTACCTTCATCATCATTAATTATAGCACCTACCAAATATGCCGCTGTTTTCTCTTCCTGTGGCGATCCTTGAATCTTATCTATATTAATCCATTCTTCAATAAATCCCAATGGATTTTTATTAGGCAACTCAATACTAGATTGTATTCCAAAAAAATTATAAACATCTGCTGCATTAAATAATACCCACTTTTTCAATAATTCTGCATCCATTCCTACCAATTCTCTACCATCTGAGAACAAGTAATTAATCCATTTAAACTCGGATTCTATTATTGATGTTAATAATTCAGATATTTTAGGTTTCATTCGATTAAAAGTCATCAAGCCACGTTCAGTCACCAATTCATAGTTTAAAATAGTTTTACATGCTTTAACATGAATATCAAATTCATCCTTACATATTTTCTGTACTGCTTTGCCGATAGGCACAAATATACCAGAATCTGCTATTGCAAATGTCACGGCAAAACTGGCCATGAATTGTATTCTCTCAAGACAATATAACGTAACAACAAACATAAAAATTGCATCGTATGCTGTCTGATCTTTTGGAATTAATCCAAGCGATAATTTATGTCCAATATCAAATGTATATGCAAATATCTCCGTTACTATATATGATCTATCAAAAACATTATTTAGTGTGGATAAATAATCCAATATCTCAGCGGAATTATCAAAAGAATTTCTAACAATCTCCGAATATGTTAATGCATGTAAACATTCATTTTCAGATATTCGCTGCCATAAACAATTCAATTCATTTGAACTAATGAATGGCGCCGTAATAGCAAATACGCTCCTTGAAGCGATTGAATCCGCTTCCCATTGCCAAGCCAACGTCAATAGCATCATATCATATATATTTTTTGGACATGTTTTAAATTCTACATTGCACGATGTAAAATTGAATTCATTCTCATCCCAATCCTGGGATTTCATCTTCTTATATAGATCAAATAAATTTGGGTAATGCTTATTGATTGAATCCAAAAATCCCATGGATTCACCTAGAAACAAGGATGGGATTACATAATCTTTTTTCTCTAAATTAAATATTTTATCGTTTAGTAACATTTATTTTATATCCTTATACATCACATGCACCTGACGCACAAACCGTTTTTTTATTTTGTGTATTAACATCGGCGTCTGACGTTAATGAATTCTGATAATATCGAGTCTTAATTCCAAATTTAACCATATCTAAAAATTCCTCTATCATTTCCGATGATGATAAATCAATTGATTCTGATCTATCCTTATATAAATCCCAACTGCCAGCATGATCGGTAAATTTCTGAATAATAGCATATACTTTTATCATGTCTTTAGATGAAATTTTCCATGCAGATTGATATTTATCTATTAAAATATCGGAATCTTTGGCGCACCAATCAATAATATTACTGGCATCTGATTTTTTCATGGCCAATTCTCGTATAGGATATACACCATTAGGCAATCCAATTGCCTTGGATGATGCCTCAGTTGGCATATGTGCAACTAAAGATGAATGTCCAATTCCCCCAGTTTCAATAATATCCTGTCTCAATTTTTCCCAATCATATTTCAATTCAAAATTAGCAAATGAATCTATATTTTTCTTATATGTATCAATAGGTAGCCAGCCGTCTGGCCATTTAGTTTTATTGATCCACTCAGCGGTACCTCTTTCCTTAGCAATCTTTAAACTCTGTTCAATCAGAAAATACATATGACGTTCTGATATTTCATGGATCTTTTTGCGTCCATCATCGCTATCATATTTTAAATTATTTTTAGCCAGCGTATATGCGATTCCAATTAATCCTACGGCAGCATTCATGCGCTTCTTTGCAGTATATCCAATATGCGGCAATTCATAATTTGCCATATTGATGCATTTATCTATCATCTTCAACGCATAATAAGCAACGGATCGATATTCATCGTCATTTTTTATATTACATTCCGCTATACTTGCTAAGGTACATAGTGCGATTTCAGATGATGGTATAGATTTGAGAACCTTTTTTACCTTTGGATCATTTGATAGATTACCCGCAAATGTAAATTTTCCATTAGAATCTGTGACCCAATCACTATAATTTAATTTTATAATATTATCGTTATGGTCCATATATTCAAATATACCATTATCAACTTCTCTATATAAATCAACTATATTCTCATATGGATAAGTTGGTAATAGAATTTCCTGACACAAATTTGAACTATAAATTTTTTCTTTGAAAGGCGTATTTCTATTAATCTCATCAATAAAAGCGAAATAATGAGTGCCCACTTCATAACTCTGTTGAGTAGCATTTATTATAAATTTTCGAGCATTTACATAATTTTTCTTGAATTTAGGATTGCTCTCATATATTGCATATATTCTCTCAAATTCATTCGAATCGCCTGAGAAAAAAGCATCATATAAATCAGGTGCAGTATAACAATTGAATGTAAAAATATCTTCATTTGCCGCTACTTTTTTAGCAAATAATCGATTACATAGCATTGAAAAATGTATATCTCTGTTTCGTCTATCTTCAGTTGATCTTGGATTCTGCAACTGTGAAATAGTCAATGCTTCTGGATCATAACTAGAATAGTGGCTAGTACAAGCACCGCCTCTACCGCCTTGTAAATTAGCTTTTACTGCACCTGCAAGGGAATTAAAATATGGAAGTTTGCCTTGATGTTCGATTGCACCGTTTTTAACAGAATCTCCAACTGATCTCGTATGCAATATTCCACCAATACCACTAGACATGTATGTCATTGTGTAGGCGATATGATCGCCTACTGCAAGCGATTTAGCAGAATCTCCAACCGAATACAAACAGCAAGATGCAAATCCTCTATGAGGTGTTCCCAAATTTACATAATTTGGAGTCGGTGGACTTATTCTACCTTCCGAAAAATGATTATACCAATCTCGAATCATTTCCAATCGTTTTTCTGGATGTTCATCATGTGCTAAGGCACATGCCATTCGCATATAAGTAAACTGCGGTGTCTCATATTTTTTTCTAGTTGATCTATTCTGTAGAACATATTTAGATTCAATATGCTTCAATTGAAAATGCGTCAAATTAAAATCTTTGGAATGATCTATGATTGATTCAATTACAACATAATCTTCATCTGTATAATTGAATTCTATCATTAATCCTAATTTTAGCATTTTTTCAAACATTTCTTTGACAGATGGTATATTATTACCAAACATATCCTTTCTGGATAATGCAACATATAATCTACCCGCCATTAAATTATGTGCCCAATCTTTTCTATGAATACAAGTTTTGATTAATGTTTGTTGAAGTTTCTTAGAAGTTACAGAATCATCTAAATTTTTAACAGTTTCTAAAATGATCTCGGACCAATCTACTCTATCTGTTAGATTGTTTGCTGCCCATTGACCCCATTTGTTTAATTTTGAAGGAATAAATTCCTCGATATTGCCATTTCTTTTGATTATCGTTTTTATCGTCATTTAATTTATATATGTTAGTTACTTAAATTCGTTTCCAATCTGTTCAACATCTCGCTTATAGGCATTTGGTGTTATCATACACATTTACTCCACTTAGCAAATTCCAATTCTGCGCGAATTCCTTGGAATGTATTATTCACAATTATATTTTCCAAATCATTTACGCCATTCATGATCATCAAATTCACATCTTTCTGCGATATATATTCTGGAAATAATACAACATTAAATCCTTTTTTAATAAATCCTTTAATCTTTTTAACCTGAATCGGCGCTCTTGGTTCATTATCTGGAATCAATATCAATTTCTCTTTTGGAAATAATTCTTCGGCAATATTTAATTCTGCACAACAAACCGCGATACAATTATCAATAAATAAGGAATCTAACTGACCCTCAACTACTCTAATATCTTTTGTGGAATCTATCTGATCCACGCCATATACAAGTTTATCTTCCGAATCATTTGTACGCAACGTTATATATCTCATTCTATCCGAACAATCATATAATGCTCTGCCAGCAATACCATATAATACATGATATTTATCGTACATTGGTATAACTAATCTGGAATCACACTCCAACGTTTTGCCATGATCAATATATATCTCATCTGCTAATTCCTTAAAATTAGCAGTATACAATAGTTTCGAATATGCTGCTATTGGGATTTTTCTGGATTGTAGATATTGAACACAAACATGATTTTCAGGCAATTTATCACACCATTCCGCATTGTTGAATGATTTCTGTTTGGATACATTATCAAATCGCATTTTTTCCATTATACTAGAAGTTCTCAAAGGATTCAATGATTGATTATCTGAGTATGTTTCTAGTACATACTCAGAATATAAAATTGGAGAAATATACTTTAAAAGATTTGCAAAGGTTGTACTTTTACCACAGTTAAAACATTTCACAAAAAGGCTATTCTTATTTTTAAAAATAAATAATCTAGCTTTTGTTTTATCCTTCTTAGAATCACCGCAAAACGGACAAGATGCTTGATATAATTGCTCGTTTTTTCGCTTAAAATTTCTAAGATTATATGAAATTAAATTTACATATTTTGCATCAATGTAAACTGACATCTATTGATCCGTAATTTATTCAACAATGCAGTATACGCTAATTTTAATCACAAATCAACTATTATTTAAACAATGGCGCCAATCCTTCTAAGTTCACATTGCTCAATAACCAACCTAATGTTAATGCGCCACCCAACATCATCCAATGTATTTTAGACAATTCTATAATAGGTAAATTCTCTTTATTGATTTTCGCTAAACTCTCACCATTAATTCTCTTCAAATTTTCTTTATCCATGGCATCAATTTTTTCTATCACATCTTTATATATATTATTTATTTTAACATTAAGTTCTTTAAGTTCAATTCTAAATTGATCCTCATTTTTTTGTCGTTGCTCATGTTTTTCTTCATGTAGAACCAATATTTTGGTCAATGTTGAATTCACTTCTTGAAGTTTTTCAATTGATTCTGTTACTTTTAAACACAACCTATCTATTTGTTCAACATCTTTTGATAATGAATTTAGTTTTAAATCTACATCATGAATGTCCTTTGAAGAGCTTTCCATAGATATTCTGTCCCTTATTGCTATTGTTTTTTATTTTTTGTTGTATCAAAGCAAACCCTCGAAAAGCTTTATCTCGTTTTCGCGGCGATGTATTAGACCGCTAATTATTTGACCACCCGATTTATTCCAACGTCTAAATTGATTCGGCAATTGATCGAATTTTTTATTATTTAGTAATTTGAGAAAAGTTGATCTCTCAAATGCACCAATTCCTATATTAAACACGAATATCACAATAGCATCATATTGATTCTGACTAATATCAACCGTGATGAGTTTATTAATCTTTTCCTCGATTTTCATCAGGTCTTTAACTAATAGACGTTCAATTTGTATATTTGTTAATCCAAAAGAATAATCAACATTGATCCCATCAATCAGTATTTTATTAGATGAAAGTTCATCCTTTGTCAGTAAATGTCCTATTCCGATAGTAGGAAATTTTGCAACATCAAGATATACTTCATTTCTTAGACCCTCCCAATCAGATAATAATTTTAAACCTCGTTCACTTATTCTCATGATGTTGGTAATTTGCGTCGAACAAAGGATAGAAATGGTTGAATTTTTCTTTTCTTATTGATACCAGGTTCTCCATTCTGACCAACACCCGCACCGGCAATATTTCCAGCACCAATCGTATTTGCGGGAACATCTTCTCTAATTTTTTTCATAAATGTTATTTAAAATCGACAATACATTATTATCTATTTCTATATGACTTAAATTGATATTTAAATTATTTATACCATATACAATTTCTGGCATTAAATTCAGAAAATATAAATATGTTTTCAATACAGGATATTGCGTATCTGGTAAAAAATAAAAGAGCATTCTAGTTGCATGTTCTATGCCAAAAACATTATATATAATAATAATATGATTTAATATCAATCTTTCATGTATCACATTAGTTTTTATATATTTGTTAAATAGTCGTTTCACATAATTGAATCTTTTATAGTCTGCCATATATTCAGATAAAAGCATATTCGGATTATCATATGCTTTTATTGAATATAATTTTATATTATTTTTTGTTAGATTTTCAAATTGCATTCAATTATACTGAGTCTGATTTGGATGGTTCATCATCAAAATCATCATCAAAATCAACATCAAAATCAACATCATCCAAAAACTCTTCTAACTTATCGGGACACACTAATTCAGAATGAAATTCATAATTACCATCTTCAGTTTGATAATATATGAAATAAAGATAGATTTGAATTTTCGACTCATCATTAAAATAATCCGAAATATCAAATAATACCTCATCACCATCTCTTGACGCATCATATAGTGCTGGCATATCTAATCCAAATTGATACAACACTTTTCGAATTTTCTGTATGCCCGCTTCAGGAGATAATATTAATGCATCTAATTCAGCAAGTAATCTGGAATTTACCGAATTGATAAATTCCAGTGAACACTCTATTGTATTATTTGAATCCATTATTCAGCTAATTGCGTATCGTCTGCGGCATCGCCTGTCATTGATCCCATAGCAACCAAACACTCGTAACGGACGCGACCGGCACGATTACCAGTACCCTCTGTTCGCAAATTCCAACCAGCTAATGCGCCCTTATCGGTACCTTCTTGACCAGTCAATGTAACAGTGAACGCGGTATTTAATATACCATTACCGCTTGCAACTGCACCAACAGTTGATACATTATATCCAGCACCTGCTGCTGATACTGTAATAGATTCAAAACCAAATCGTAAATTTGCACTAAATCCTGTACCAGATGCAGTATTAACAGTTAATGTATTGATGTTCGAAGTCGTAATGGTGGAATATTTACCAGCCGTTGTAACGGAAATACCCGTAATATTACCTATAGCACCGACATTAGTTACAGTCAATACAGCGGTAGTGGTATTAGTACCAGCATGTACTTGAAAAGTATTGCCATTGGCGTATCCTGAACCCGCTGCATGAATACTAGCAGATACCAATTTTAGATTAGACGTTACTGTTGCTTGAGTAGTATTCGCGCCTGTAATCGTAACTGTTGGTTTTCCATAGGCAGAATCTCCTGCCGTTGTTACTGCTACAGCCGACACATTACCTACACCAGCCTTCTCACCAGGTGATACCCCAAAAACTCCAACTATTTGTCCAGCAATAAATGCATCTTGTGTCGTATTAGCATACAACAAATCATTATTTGCTTGTGAATTAGACAACTTAACTAATGATGGCGCAAATTTTGGTATACTCGTATTTGCGTCCGTATTCGACCATAAAGCCATTATTCTTCTCCTAATATTTATTTTAGTATTTATGAAATTCGTTATTTAACTACTTCACTAGAATTCAAATCAGGTTCAGGATCAAATACATCTTTTTTACCAGATAATTTATTTTTAATCGAATCCTTTACTGCATCCTTAATTATTTGTTTTTTACGATTTCTAGGTTTATCATTATTTTTAGAATCGTCAAATAATTCAAAGAGTTTTTTCATATTAATCCGCCATTGCTTTTTTTGTTGCGGTAGCGTAAATAACATCTTTTGCGCGATTACCATATCGATCTTTAAAAGATGATAGATTCTTTTTCATTCCTTTAACTATTTCTTCTCTTTTTTCCATTTCGGTATCTGTCATATGTGCTTCATCTAAATCTTCAACATTTTCGGCAACATGTTTTTTATCTGCGCGATAAACATCAATGCCAGCGGTGCTTTTTAATTTCCAATGTTTTGCTGCATTTTGTGCAGCTTCATAAGACGTGCTTCCATGGGTTTGATGCGTGCCCTTTTTGACATGAACTGCAACAAAAGGATATTTTTCAACTTCTTCATTTAATTTGCGAACTCTATGATCATTTCCATAAAAAGTTTTTCCATTAGGTTCAATCTCAACCTCAAATTTTTCGCCCGTTTTATTATGAGTAAATATCTTTTTCCCACCACCAGCAAATCCAGATTTGACATGTTTTGTTGTATAATTTGTGTGAAAATTTTCACTATGTTCCGAATCTTGTTTTGTTGGACCTCCTTCACGATAATCACCAGAATGCCCCTTAACATATTCATCTGCAAATTTTTCAGCATTTACATCAGAATAAACATGATTTACTTTATTTAATTTTTTCATTTCATCAATATATTCAACTTCTTCATTTTTAACAGCAAGAACCTCACCTTTAGCGATGTTCTCATCATTTCTCAATTCACCTTTATTCTTTCTAACAGCTTTTTTTACTTCTTGTGCAAATTCATCGCTATCAGGTTCTTCCAGTAATGTTTCCCAATCAATATTATCAAAATCTTCTTTAAAATCAAATCCAGATTTTTCCAAATGTTTTCTATGATCTTCTATTTTTTGTTCCAATTCTTTTCGAATAGATTTTGGTAAATTTGTATTGACTTTTAGATGTTCTTTAGTTTTTCTGATAGTATTAATTGATTGTGGAATACCAACAAATTCAGATGTTTCATTTATAATTTCTACAGTCTCATCCGAAACACTATATATTGACTCAAATAAACCTTTTAATCCTTTTTCGGAAAAAATTGACAAGCTTTCAGAAAATTTCTTTCCTATCTCTTTTTTATCAGATGAATCAACCACAACTCCATCCACCGTTTTCCTATAACCACCACCCATTTTAATTTTTATAGGTTTTCTTTTAATATTTTTTTTAGTAATAGGATCATAAACTTTATCCGCAACTTCATCTAATTGCCCCAAATCTTCTTTAATATTAAATGTTGATTTATGTTCATTAGGTACGTGTTTTTCCCATGTACCCTTTTCTAATTTTGCAACGACTGCACCTCTATCATGCACAATAAAATCACCTTTATTTACAGATGAAGTATGATCAGAATTTCTCTTAATATTAGATTTTCCTAACGCACGTTTTATTAAATTGTCTGCAATTGTTGACACACTAACAACTTCATCTAATTGTTCAAATTCTTCTTTAGTTAGTTTATCGGCCGCTTGTTTTATGCCCTTATATCTGTTCATCATTCGCTTTAAATTTTTTTCAGTTTCTCCTTTTTTATATCCCCAGCCGGTATCTTGTGAAGTAACCATCAAATCTGCACCGGCAGTTTTTACATAATTGCCTAGAGTCTTCTTAGATAATTCATCTAATTGTTCAGAATCTTCCCTCAACATTTTTTCGGCGGCTGGTGCGCTCCAATTTTTCAATCTCAAATTTTTCAATTTTTCAGTATTTTTAGGATGTTCCTTATGTTTGTCTAACAATTCGTCCCATGCTTTATTTTGAGCATCTCGGCGTTGCTGCTGTTCTCTGGCACCCCAACCCTCGTTCATTTCTTCGTATGTCACGTCTTCCTGTTCAAAATCTTCATGAATTCTATTAACTTGAATTTCATGTTTCACATCTTTTTGTTCATCTATGTCTGATAGATTCTCACTCACTGATTTATAATTAGATTTTCCATATTTACCCGTAAATGTTTTTATGTTGGGTTCCGACTTTTTCTTTTCTTGCCGATCATTTTTATCATGATACCAATCGGTTTCTTGCCGGATTTTTTTATTATCTTTCAAATCATCAATTAATCCCTCAGATACATCGAGATTTTTATTCAACACTTTTGCTATAGCTTCTGCAACATTCAATGTAATTTTATCGTTAAACATTTTATTTCCTATTTAATTATTGAAAATTTTTATTAATGATCTATAAAATCAAATAATATTTTTAGCCCTAAAACTAGATAATGCTATTCCAGTTTTCCTTAATTCATCTTCTTTTTTGGAAGAAATTGTCGCTGTTGATTCATCACCAGTTAGTTCTGTCACGGTGATTTTACCATTTTTATTGATTTTCTCTTTAGCATAAGAATTCAATGCCATACCAGGTTCTATCCCCAAATCAATTGATTCAAATAGTGCATTAATGTTTTCATTGATATTCATATAATCGATCACTTCTATTTCATCACTCGACAAAAATATATCATTTGCATCAGTATCAGATGCAAATGATTCTTTAATTTTTTTCTTTTTGATCACATATTCTTTACCATCAACAACCACAACTTCACCATCCATTTGATGAGCATCTTTGGCGGCGAATCGCCTAACTTTATATTTTTTTATTTTATTATCTCTATCTTTGTGATATTCCACTTTATTTTCCGATATTTGAACAGGTATTAATTTTCCATTCATTTCTTTGTGCGTAACTTTATGATTTTTACCATATCTACCAAAGCCATAATAATCTAATCCAAGTCGTTTAGCATCTGTATTATTATTTGATTGATTTGTTTTTATGGGCAAAGTATTTTTCTTAGTTAATTCTTTGGAAATCCATTTTTCAGATTCCGGTGTCCTAAGAGGCGCTTCTACAAATTTTTTAGTTTTTTTGAAAATAGTCATCAACTCATCTTTTTTCTTATCAACTATTTCTGGTGCCTCGAATCTAAAATCAACGGAATTGTCATATTCCATATAATTATCGCCAAATAGCTTTTTAATCTCCGGCTTAGATTTTTGAATATTGTCAAATTTTTCGCGTCTAATATTTTCAGGAATAGTTCTACCACCTCTTTCACCTCTTTCGATATTTCGCTGTTTAGAAATATCATCCGAAACATTTACTGATAGCATCATTGTTTCATATCCTCGCTTTTCAAGGATATCTTTTATTGTTTTTATTTTTTCTAGTGTGTCACCAGTTCCATTTATGATAAGTCCATTTCTGCCATGAAGTGCTAGATGATGTTGGAGATCAGTTGTATTCTTAGCTTTCAGTCGAATAAACCCACGTTTTTCTTTTTCAGATTCCGGCATCTTCTGAGATAGTCCTTCTTTATCTAAAAGATATTCAAACGCTTTATCGGAATTAATTTCGGTTAAACCATGGCCAGATAATGCTTTATCTAAAACATAATCTTTGCCTGACCCAGGAGGACCCTGTAGAAAAACAGCTTTGAATATTGCTTTATCATATACGCCCTCAACTAAAAATTTCTCAAATTCTTCGCTAAGATTTGTATATTTTTTATTGCAGAAAGTATTAAATTTTTCCATATAACATAGAAATAGAATACAACATCTATAGTATTGTCGATATTCTATTTATGTTATATGTTTTCGCACTAATCAATTACATGATATTTAACATTCTTTTGTATTAAGGTATCAAGAATCTTGCTCTCTCTCCTAAGAATATCTTGTTTATTATCAAAATTCTTAGAATGAAAACTAATATATAATTCGTCTATATAATCTATAATATCATGTTGAATTAGATGTTCTAATAGCTGATATTCAGCACCAGCAATGTTCATTCGTACTACAATATGATCACTTTTGAAAAAAAATTCTCGCAAGAACATTCTAACATCGAAACATTTAACTCTACCAATATTTCGATATTTTTCTAATGCAACATTATTGCTCCAAGGTGTCCAATCAGATTCATTCTTATCTGATAAATCAAACTTTATGATTTTATCGGTGGCAATAAAATCATAAACATCTAAATTACTATGTTCCGGTACTACTTCTTTTTTAAGTCGTTCAAATTTAACAGGATCAAACTCAAATCCTAGTATTTTCCATCCAGTATACATATTGAACTTATCAATATATTTTAGAAGTTCCTTTCCATCATCTGTACCAAAATCTAAAAATATCTTAATATCATTCATGTCAATTCCTTTGTACTATCAATATAGTCAGTCAATTGAATAGTTGGTTTCCAATTAAATACACGTTCTAGTTTAGTAGTATCTGCTAGTGTTTCGGTTGCTTCACCCGGTCTCGATTCGACATGAATCTGATTAGTTGAAATCATATCTGCCAACTCTTTCACCGAATAATTTACACCAGTTCCAACATTATATATTTCACCAAACGATTTTATTTTAGAATCCATTGCTAGAATATTAGCATGAACTATATCATTAACGTTAACAAAATCTCTACGTTGTTTGCCATCACCAACAATCGTTAAAGACATTCCCTTCTTCAATTGATTTAAAAAAATACCAATAACCGATGCATATTGGCCGCTAATAGGTTCCCTATTACCATACACATTAAAATATCGAAATATTACAGTGTCTACTCCAAAAAGTCTTGAGTACATTTGACACAATTTCTCACCCGATAATTTCGATACTGAATAAGGATTTAAACAATCATCTATCATATTTTCATTAGATGGAAGTTTATTTTTTAATCCATAAACAGCGGATGTAGAAGAATATACAACTCGCTCAACATTTGCTTCTCTAGCACATTGTAATACAGTGGCAGTGCCCATAGTATTCGTTTTAACTGCTAATAAGGGATTATTGATTGATGGTTGAATTCTTGACTCTGCTGCTAGATGATAGACATAACTAACACCGTCATATAATTTTCTCGTTGATTTGTAATCAGCGATATCACAAAAAACATACTTAGCATCAGAATTAAAATTAGATTTTGATACATAAGCTGAGGATAGATTATCAACTACTACTACATCATAATTTTTAGCAATCAAACAATCTACAAGATTTGATCCTATAAATCCACCACCACCTGTTACTAAAATTTTCATATTAGAAACATTCCTTATTTGCTAGTAATAACTCTCTAGTAGCAATTGCATAATCTGTACAAACACCAAAAGAATATGATTTGTATAATTTAGGAGTATCTATTATCTTGGGCATTACTGATATACAATATTTACCAATATTTGGTAATTCAGGAAATGCCCATATATAACCTAGACTTGTTAGTGTATAATCATCAGTATTATGCCAAAAATAATTCAAATTTGCCGATGTATTATTATTGAGAAAGACTAATGCCTCAGCATTTTTACAATGAATCCAAAGAAAATTTCTGCGATTCAATAACCAGTCAAAATCTATTTTATGATCTGGAGAATCATGCCCCAAAAATAACTCATCATTTACTATTCTCAGATCAATTTCAGCGTCAAACCCATTTCTCAATGCATCATCTATATATTCTGGTTGATTTTCAGATATTGGATTACTTCCAGATAAATTACCTCTATGCGCGATTATCAACATCTTTCAACTCATCTGATAGGACATACTCACCATTCGGCGTATGCTGTAACGATTTATTAATATAAAATTCTGACCAATTAAATCTATTTTTTAACCAAGCAACCGACATGACATGTGGACATAATAATCCAATTGACGCATATAACATAGGAATAAAACATGATATTTTAGCAAATGCTATAGAATCAAATACATTTCCAATATGAATTTGATCTCCAGTTCCCTGACCCATATGATTTCTATGTGCTAATGTATAAAATACATTTCTATCAAATTTCGACAAATCTAGCTCATCATGGAGAATCATATCTGACCGCATTCTGATAACTAAATCATATTGCGTTCCAGTAATATTGATATATTTTTCTAATAATGAAATGCCAGCATTTAACTTATAAAACATTGATAAAATATTTTTAGGTTTATGCGCAAAATTTGGAAATTGTTTTGCATATTCATCGAAGATTGCATTATATTCATTCCAATCTTCAACTACAAAATCAATTGGATTTAATAAATTTTTAATTAAGTTGACATCAATCATTGGAGTATTGTCTTGAACGCCCGATTTAGTCTTAATCTCTTGTGGAGTCCAATAACCCTCATCTTTCCAAGTATGAATAAAAATATCTGGACTATATTTATCCAATATTCTTTCTTTGAAATTTGGATAAACTACATTCCAACATCTCATATGACCAGTTAGTACGACAGCGATTTTCATATTGGTATCAGTAGAAATTTTCAATATTTCCTTTGCGTATCACGCTTTTCATTATTTTGTGTGAATTTATTTTAATATTATTATGTAACGTTGCATTAAATAATAAATTATGTGGCACATTTTCGGCACTATTTTCAAATACAGGATTAAAAAATTCATCATACATGAATTTTGAAATCTTATACATTGTATCAAATGATCCCGCTAAAAAACAATCATTTGGATAAACATTACTAGCATCAACTATCAATTCATTAGATTTAATATTATCTAAATCAATATTCATAATATCATGATATGTTAAATCCATTCTAGTTTTGATTATTAAATCATATTTCTTCATTATTTCTTGATTCAATAAATTATATAATTTTCTTATCGCGCCGAAACAATTTATGTTCAAATGCCTAAACTTAGCATCAAATATTTTTCGATATTGTTCTAAGTCAATGAAAAAATTATCTTCAATATTGAAGATTTTCGTATTCTCAATATCATCAAATAACTCATAAATGCCATTCAACTCAGTAAAAAAAACATCATCTGAATCATGGATTCGTTCTTTTATCACAGGATGATAATCATATCGCAGCCTATAAGTATCAATATATATGTCAGCATTTAGATGTTTGAATTTTTCAACAAAATCCGATTTACATATATCCCAAGTTCTAATATTTCCAGATAAAATTATAGCGGTTTTCATTCTCTCTCTTTAATCACATAAGCTGTTGGGGCTGCAAAATTCGTATTCAATATTTCAACTTCCTTATCTAAGAAAAAATTATCAACAGCTTGTGTTTCTGACCATGCTGAATATGCATATTCATCAAACACAACTATACCGCCCGGAGTAACATAATCCCATAAATTTTTTAGTGTATTGAATGTTGGCTCATATAAATCCATATCCAAATACAATAAAGAAATTAGAAAACCTGGTCGATTCTCAGTATATTCTCTGGTAGTTTCACTCGCATCACCTTCAATTAATTCAAACGATTTTGCTGGAATATTAGCATTTAATAATCTATTAGTTACAGAATTTAATGATATAGTTTTATTATTTAGATTAGCATCTCTAGTAAAAACTTGGGACATCATATCACGTTCTATATCATCTGATAGCTCACCAACAAAATCTTTTGAAAACATATCAAAACCTATGACTTTTTTAATACTATTTGGCTCATACATCTGTAACAACTTACACCAAGTCATTATACCAGAACCCTTGAATACACCACATTCTACAATATCGCCATGTAGATGTTTAACAGATGAATATAACTCATGTCGAAGCATTAGTTTATTAAAAACATTTCGATCTTTTGAAAAGATGAAATCATTGAAACTATCGTAAATTTCTTGTGAATTTTCTTGATTACAAATTGTGGGTTGCATATTATCCTTTTAACTATTCATCCAAACTTTAACAGGCCCTTCACGATCATTTGATCTATTATCTGAAATTATATCATGATATTGATGAATCACAAAACTATTTTTAGTTGATCTGCATAAATGTTGAATACGATAGAATTTAACGCCACCCCACGAATCATATGATATGATCAAATCTTTCAATAATTTTATTGGAATGTAGTGACATGAGAAATCACCCTGTACTGTACACGATATAAATCTTATTCTTTCATCAGTGACATCTATATCTTTCCTATTAAAAAAATCATTATCTGAACTATTCCTCTCATCCTCAACAAAAAATGTTATATCATCTGATTTTACAAAAGATTCCCTATCACCATATTTTATTATTTCATTTTCCGGTATTCTTGCCTTTGATACAATAAAAGGAGCCGTAAAATAGCAATCTTCATTTTCAATGTCAAATTCGAATAAATCATTGAAATAATTTTTGGATAAGTAACAATCCGATTTCAAAATCAATATTTTATCATTAGCATCATAATTACACTCGCAATATTTTTTAATAGTGTCAATATCGGCGCCAAGCGATTTGGGAGTATTTACATCATACTCAAAAATACACAATTCATTGAAAAAATTATATAATCCATAATATTCAAATAACTCAATTAAATCTACATTGGATAATTCATTCTCATGTGTATTATACAGATAAAATTTATCAAATTTTTGATGAACATTCGATTGTTTAGAAATACTCTTAAATGTCATTCTAGCATGTTGTAATGTCAGCGTTGAATGTGTTATAAAAAATAGTAATCTTTTCATCTACTATTTACCATGATTATTTAAAAAATAATTCAAATCCTCTGGTGTACCTGTACCCCACATAGCAGAAATATTTTTAATTTTAAATTTTTTCCCATCCGCGATTGCCTCGTTTATAACAGGTGCAACATAGAATTCATTATTAACTCTAATATTTTTATCAATCATTTGTTCAGCATATTTCACATAATCAGCCCCATGTCTCCAATAATATACACCTACACTTGCAATATTCGATATAACTCTCTTCTCGGCAACTTCTTCTATATATCCCGATTCATCCAATCTAGCGTATGACCATTTAGGATGACTCCCAGTAAATGTTAGCATTCCACCATCAATATTATCCGATGTTAGAGAATACATCGTTTCGTTAGCATTCCAATCAATATACTGATCCGAATTCGCTATCAGTAATGGTTCATTATTGTCAATAAATTGTTTAGCCAAAAGTGTTGTACAAGCTGCGCCTTCAGTTACACCATCAACTTCTACTATCTTACAATTAGGTGCGATGAGATTCAATAAATATTTTAAATTATATGTATCGTAATGTTCTTTCTGTACAATAAAGATATAATTAGCTTTAATGTTAAGATTTTCGACAACCATTTGTATCATTGGTTTTCCTCGAACCTCAATTAGAGGTTTAGGAAATGTATAACCTGCTTGAGCAAATCTTGATCCAGCACCTGCCATTGGAATTAATACATTCATTGAATCATCTATCCACGGCAAACTATTATGTGATGTATTTACAGTATTCATATATTTTTCTAATTTGAAAATAAAATTCTTATCGCTTACTTCTAATGCATTCTCTACTGCCAATAATCGCGCGCCGGAATTAATAGCACCTTCTCTTCCAATATGACTATCTTCTATTATTATTGTATTCTGAGGTAAACAATCTAATACTGTCATACATTGCCAGTACATTTCAGGAAAAGGTTTAGCATATTTCACATCTTCATTTGATACATAGTAATCAATATACTCAAATATTCCCAATCTTAACAGTGCGAATTTAACAGTATCTCGAATACTATTAGACGCTACTGCAATCTTATAACCATTCTTTTTTATTTTGGACAACAATTCTTGTAAAGCCAAACTAGATTTAAGCTGTTTAATTAGTTCTAAAGTGGCTGATTGTTTATTTTGCCATATTTCATTATAAAATTTAGGATCAAGTCCTTTATCTTGTGTAAGCAATTCTAATTTGCGATATGTATTTAATCCATCATATCGACTAGAATGTTCATCCCTAGTGATAAGATATTTATTTGATATCAATCGCAAAGCATCATTTAACGCGAAGTAATGCAAATCCCTAGAATCTACTAGAACCCCATCTAAATCAAATATTATTAGTTTATTCATATAGTCTCATTAAAATTGGAAAATGTAACAAATGGATCAAACCCTAATTGATGATCTGGTATTCTATGCAATTCAAAACTATCAGGATCATCTAGGTAACACATCAATTCTAAACCTTGATCATCATCTACAATTTTCCTCTTAAAGAGTTTTTCTTGATTCACCAACATTAAATCATGCATTTTCCACCAATTCTGTTTATCTGCAACCATTGTTGCGCCTAAAATATACACATCATTCTGATAGATAATATCTTCAATTGGCTTATCATCATAATCTTTATAATTGAAAAGATGAATTTTATCTGGATCAAAATTATAATTCCATTCCATACTCGAAGGAATTTTATCATCCGATCGCATGTAACCAAAATCAATCCATGCAACTGTATTTTGCTGCGGTAATTTACGAGCTATTGCGTCATACACAAACGCAGCTTTTAGATTAGTTACGAGAACATAATCACTATTCCAATATTCTGGATTCAATTTCTGCGTTGAATGAACTCTTGTTTGAAATTCATGTGATTTCTGAACTTCTTTTATTTTGTCTATAGTAAAACGATATTGATTAAAAATATCCCAAGATATGATATTAGTTTTTGATGCATTGCTATTATCACATAGTCTTTGAATTTCATCAACAAGATCAGGTGATGTATAAATCGTAATATCATTTTTCAACTTCAATAACCGCGAAAATCTCTCAAGATAAACATCTTTAGATCGCTGTAAATAATGTGGAAATCCTTTATTAGGCGTCCAATCGCCTCTTCCAATATCATAAAATGCTGTTACAATTGAAATATTAGGCATATTTCTTCTCCAGTACATTTCTCCAAACTGGCACTCTATCATATTGATGTACTATAAAGAATTCGTTGCCATTACTTGTGCATACCATATCATCTCTTAGAATAGGCACATTTTCTATTAAATATGGTCTAAAATCATTTATTTTCATGGGATCGGCCGTAGTTCCTAAATTACACGCCCAACCATCCTCGGAATCTAATAGTATATTATTTGAATTGGATGTCCAATTGAGAAAATTGAAAACAGCTTGATCACAAACTTTAATTGGTCTATTGACAGAATTTGCAGCAATGGCCATAAGCAAATTCATTATTGAATTATATTTACCCGCAAGTATTCCAACATTATATATAAGTCTATCTTTAAATATTCCATGAATATAATCTCCAAAAGTTTCTTTTAGATTATTATTGCCCCATGGTTCATCACGGTAACGAATACTCTCGGAAGAAAAAATACAATTTTGAGGATTAAGTTTTTCTATATATTCGATAGGATTCTTTTGAAAAATAACATCTCGAACATCTGTTGTTATAACATATCGATAAGAATTTTGTGAAAGATGGTGATAGAGATAGAAGAATCTTTCTACATGAGGTGCAAAATTATTGTTCAAAATCGCATCACCAAATTCATTCAATTGGCCAGCAACAATTACAAAAATATTCTCACTTTGAATTTTCTTAATTGTGTCCGAAGAACAATTTCCTACAATTAATACCTTATCACCTGTAAATCCACATCGATTTAATGAGTTAACCCAATATTTAATTATGTCCCAAGAATAATTACTACTAAAACCTATAATACAATCTTTTTCTTCCATGTAACCTCTATTTAATATATTCATTCGAAATAAATTTACAATTACTACGATACATTTTTGATTGAAAAAGTATATTCAATCCAGATATAGTTGATGATCCCAAACTAACATTATTGCTATCTACTGGATGCAGTGGTGAATTTAAACATATTAAATAGAGCATTTCAAATAAATACAACATATCATCAAATTCACCAACAATAATATCATCTAATATTATTTTTCTATCTTTCATTTTTTCAAAATAGAAATTTCCAAAAGATTGTATCATATTATTTTTGTGCCAATCTGATTGTGCAAATGTTTTTTCACTCTCAATCAGCGAAAAGGAATTTCCTTTTACTGTCAATGGAATTTTATCAATACTATCAAATTTATCTATTTTTGACAGTATCAAATATCTATATTTTTCTGTTAAAGTTTTTAAGAACGTATTCAGATGAATGTATTTTTCACGATCCAAATTGAAATCTCTAATATAATTATATCTTTCATTGGAAACATCTTCATTAAATGTATATACTATAATACCATTTTCTTTTAATTTATTTACTGTATCGAATGTTGCATTGTAACATACTACAGCAATATCTCCAGCAAATTTTACTTTCTTAATTGCGTCTAACCATGGCAGAATCTTTTCAAATGTTATTCCCGTAATTGCGGTTACTATCAAATCTTTCAAATTCTATCCTTTATGCTCTTAAATGATTCCACTCGTATTTTTGGATTACTTGACATGAAATTCTTTTTTCTCATTATTGTTTTTACTATAACATCAAATTCACCTCTTTTAAATTCAACCACAACGGGTAAATTCAAATCTTTCTGTAAATCCTGAATGACATACTCTCCATTAGGATGATTTTTTATTTTTTCGGCTCTAGTTGCACTAATACGTTTAAATAAAGATTTCAATTCATCCAATTTTATGCATGGTCTGTTCCTATCGTTGCTCAATCGCTCACCAAAATGTTTAGTAAACGCAATATCAACATTAAATTGATTTAATAGTCTATCTGCAAATTTTTCCAAATCTTTTATTTCTTCGTAACTATATAATTGGCACTGATCTTCTTTTAATTGACCCGGCGTATCTTTCTGATATTTTTTTCTAAGAGTATCAGTTCCATCTTGTCCTGCACCAGAAATCGATAAAATATCTTTAGAAATATTTGATTGACTTTCTTTAATATTATATCTAAATTCAATAGCATTGTCAATTAAAGTAAACAATTTAACCAAATATTCAAAATGAACTTTTAGAAATCTTAGAATAGTATTTTTTTCAGATATTCGTCTAATTCTAGTATCTCTATGTTTTGATCCTATCGTAGATTTATTTAAAAATTTTTCAAAATTATCGAGAAAATGTATAGCATATTTTGAATGATCTGTTCCCCGAATCTTGATATCGCTAACATATTTTTTAAAATACAAAAGAAATATCTTATTCTTTTCTAACACTGAAAAGAAATTTTTGGGTATTGTTCTAAATAAATCGCTTATGTTTTTATCATCAATATCTTCAATAGCATCATTTATTCTCGAATAGTCCAACGAAATGATTATATTATCTATTTTATTCATTTACAACCTTTATATTGTAATTTTAAATTCATGAATGCACCCAATTTGCCTTTTGGCTTCTCTCTTCTAAAATCAGAATCGGATCGTATTACCATATTTAATGATTGTTTATAATCTATTGCTTCCAAATCAATATACCATGATTGTTTTGATTCGGGATTCAAATACGCATTAACATTTTTCGTATCTGTAATACATTTTGCCAAATTATCGTTGCATATAGTATATTTATTGTTAATCGCTTTGAGTAATACGATAGGTATTTGACTAGAATTTGATTGATTAATTCTAAATTCACTTTTTATCCAATTTAAAGACGTTTTTTGATGATTGTTTATATAACCAATCATTCGACTATTGCAAATTCTAAGTAATTCCCAATACATTTCATCAAAATGAACTGGATTTTTTTCTTGAAATGTGACTAAACTATCAATTAATGATTTGTTCGGTCGAATTATATTTCGACTATCAAATTGAATATAATTATCGGCATTTACGGTATTGGATAGTTCTGGAACATTACTATAAATTTTAGTCCATAATTCTTGTTTCATTTCATATAAAGAATTGGGAATCACTTGCATCCATACTGGTTTCAATAAAGTTGATTTCAATCGACTATTTAATCTAGGTTCGATTGTATGCTGAGTTCCGGCTTTAATTGATATGCCACTAACATCACCATTGTTAAATGTTATAAAAATATCACCTGGATGATTTTTATCAATATTTAATGGTTTATCGTATGCGCCCCATACACAATTCTTTATTGGTTTTGCATCATTAATAGTATATAGATACTCCAATATACCATAACAATTTTGAAACTTGGAATCACGAATCTCGGGAGATAGTTTATTTTTATTTAAAACGAGATTTTTGCCAACTGATACACTATAATCGGAAACGAAAGTCTTTCTTGATTTCTTTTCATTCAAATTCAATTCTTCGAAAAACGGTTCTATTTCAGTATAATCTTTCGGTAGAAATTTATTATTGAAACAAAGTGCTGGTATTAGTTCTGTAATAGTTGAACTAATATAAGTATATTGATGCATTAATCTTCGATCATCTCATCCATGAATCTACTGATAATCAATTCTTGTTTACTTAATTCTAGCATACCAACTGCTGATGTTAGCGAATATGTTATTGGAATAATTTCAGTCGAATCATCAAATTTTGTGATAATAATTAATTCTGAAATTTCACCATTTAATAATTGTTCTTTAGTATCTTCCAGAAATTTAATAGCAATTTTATTGAATTCATTTTCTATTTTTTTATCAATAGGAACCAATTCTAATACTTTTTTATCTTTTTTCATATTTTAATTTAAAAATTATAGAGGTGTCTTATTTACAATAACAAGCTATTCAAATTCATTACAATTTTAATCCAGAAAAATCTTTATTGAATCGTCTTTTCTTATTTCTATCATCATTCAATTCTACTCCCGAATCGGCGATTCTTTCCTGTCCGACATCTTCTATGTTATATAATCTCATCTTAGATCGATCAACACCTACAACGAAACGTTTATTAGTTGATAGATCGGAATATCGATTCTTTAATTGTTTAACCATTATTTGATTTAATTTATCAAGTTCTTCTGTTCGAATCAAACCTAAAATCAAATCTGCTGTTGAATTAAGTCCATAAGATTCCGACATATTGGACAAATCAACATCTGAATTATCATATCCGCTATTATGAGTTAAAATATCATTTGCAAAAAATAAATTATCATTCGAAACTGATATATCAACTGTTTTCTCAGTTCCAATTTTTCTAATACTTACGATTTCATCTAAACAAAAAGTGATTGACATAATACTATTCCCCTATCGCGCAAATAATCATATAAAGCATTCATATCCTCTTTCAAGTTCCAACTTCTAATAATCTTAACATCAAAACCTCTATTTTCCGCCACATATTTCTTAAACAAATCCGAATCAAAATTGAGTTTGAATTCCGCTAAATTCAAACTATGAGTTAAACTATAATCAACATCCGCATGGAATCTTACACCATGATATTCGAATATTAAATTTAATTTAGGAAAAACAAAATCGTAAAAGAATATTCTTTTGCCCGACACATCAAATTCTTCTTTATTTGTTCTAATAAAGAATTCATCTTCACCATAGAAACAATTATTTTCAGTGACTTCTTCAATTTTTAAAACTATTGGCAACAAATATTTCATTGATTCTTTTGAGAAATTGGATTTACAGTTTCTCTTTCCTTGAATGTCGGATATCAATTCAAACGAAGTAGTATCCGAAATGCCCCTTTTTCTATAATATTCGATACATAGAACATTATTACTTTTTAGTTTAGAAATAAATTCTGTATATTTCGCAGTTCCTATATCCAGTCCATATCTTTTGATGAAACTATTAAGCGAAGTTTTATTATATCTTTTATCCAATAAAACATTAATTTCATTTATAGTTTTACCAGATTCTAACAATTTTGTGACATATTTAACTTTTTTACTATTTGCATTTTTCTTAGCAAGTCGCTCATTGTATAGAATATTTCCTAAATCAACACCATATTTTTCATGATATGCTAATAATGTATTGTTGAATCCTTGTTTTGCAACAAACTTCTTATACCTTTCTATTCCATCTATTTCACCATGTCTACGAATAAAAGCATCTTTAGATGTTGAAAAATTAGTATTATCCCAAAAGTCCTTGTATTTTATTGGCCCATCTATTTCGCCATGCCTTAAAATAAATCCAGCCAAGCTAAATGATTTTTTTGCCAACATATCATTCCATTTTTTCTCCCCCTGATGTATTCCATACTTATTTTGTAAATTCTCAAGTGTTATTGCTGAATCTTTACATCTTTGACGATATATTATTTCACCATGATGTTCACCATATCTCATTATACATGCAATATATGAGGTAGAATCTTTACTTTTTAATTTATTTCTACACTCTACGAATCTTTTATATATATCAGGTATCCCTAATAAAATCTGTTTAGATATGATTTTCGTAGGAACCGCTCCAAATTCGTCAAATATGCGCTGCAATTCCTTCAACACATCATCTGAAATATTCTCAACACCATTCTTCTTTATCGTCTTTAAAAAATAATCGAAACTTGCCATAACTGTATCCTTTTTAGTGGTATACAGTTATTTATTATTCCAAACATTTTACTGTGTTGGGGAAATAACATTATTTACAAATAAATAATCTCCAATCTGCAATAAATTGTCTATCGATTTCATACCATCAATTGTTGGAAAAATGTGTTTTTTGGAACACTTTATTTTTTTCCCAGATTTTAATACTATTTCATATACTTCATTTTCTTCAATTGGAAAAATATGATTGACATCAACAAATCCATTCGTACCAAGTATTTTATCACCTATCACCAAATCTTTGATCGGAATTTTTCCTTTAGTCATATGCTCAACTAACGTATTCAATACCAAACATTTATTAGTTTGGGCACCGGAGATGACAGGAACATTATATTCCATTGCTAATCCACGCAATTCTTCTGCTATTGATTTAACTATTAAATAAGAATTAGCACCAGAACTCATTTTAATTCGACTACTAGAACAAATACCTAAATAATCAACTACTATTAAATCTGGTTGAAAATTCTTTTTAGTTTTCAACTCCTCTAAGAGTACCCTAAAATGTCCAGCATGGGCACTAGATGTTGGATATTCCTTTATCACTAATTTACCATTGGATCGATCACGCAATTTATCAATTCTCTTATTAAACGATTCCTTGGATAATGCCACCAAATCTTTAATATCAATATTGAGTAAATTTGCATCAATTCTCTGCGCTATTCGTTCTTCTGCCATTTCCAAAGTAATATATAAAACATTTTTGCCCTGTGATATAGCAGATGCCGCCATGTGACACATCACTAAAGTTTTACCTAATCCAGTCATTGCAAGAAATATAGTAAGACTCTTTTTGCTCATGCCACCATCTGTAATTTTATTCAATAAATTAATATCAAATGGTATTTTTTCTTCGCGACGGTTATAAAAATCATATCTTGCTTCGGCATCAATAAAATAATCATGTCCGACATTTTTATCAAAAGATACTCCCAATGCATCCTGAAGTATCTTCGGTATCGCCTCTGGCGTTAAAACTTTATCCTCATTATTAATAATAGTTAGTGATTTTAGAATGGCATTATAGACTGCGCGATCTTTAAAATATTTCTCGGTATGTTTCAATAACCAATCAATATTGGAATCATCTACTTCCAAAGACTTTAATAATTTATTACATTTAGTTAATAGTTCATCCGATAAATTCTTTCGATTGGAAAGTTCTATGCTAATAATATCTTTCGTAGGTAGCTTATTATATTTAGCAAAAAATTGTACTATTTCTTGTGCTAATGTTCTATCAATTGAATCAACAAAATAATCTAACTCTATAAAAGGTATAATTTTTCTAGCATATAGTTCATTATGTAATAAATTCTCAAGAATTTTTCTCTCAATATCACTCATGTATAGATGCTATTATTTGGCTATATAATCAATCATTGATTCCGAAGTAAATTGATATTTACTCGATACGAATGTCTTGAATTTTTCGCTTATTAAGAGATTTTCCCAAAAATCAACATCTTCCATTAATGTTTTTAGTCGAATACCCTTATCATTTTCCGCGATTTCGCCGGTAGTTAGATCAACTTTATTATACCAACCTTGCTTAGTATTCAGTATAAATTTACCCTCAATTGCCAATTCTAACAATCCAGAATATCGCTGAATACCTTTATCATAATTCACCAAAAACATGAATTTAGATTTTTCCTTAACAAATCTTGATTTTTCAATATTTATTGTAAAATTCCAACCTACAATATCCGTTCCATCTTTCTCTTGTGATTTCGTGATTATGAATACTTGATTCGATGAGTACATTATAGACGTACCACCCGATAGAATCGTTTTCGCATATAATTCCATCGTTTGATAAACATGATTAATCACAATACAAGGAATATCTTTAGTAGTAAGATGTGGAGTTATTATTCTAAATAAACTACGAATCGATTTGGCTCTAGTCATATCCGCTACTGATTTTTCATCTATAGCATCTTCCACTTCCTTTTTAGATGAAAGTGCGCCAATACTATCAACAAAAATGATAACTTTATCTTTTCTTTCTATTGCCTCTAACCTTTTAACAACATCAAATTTCAACTGTTCAATATTTTCAATAGGTATATGCAATACTCTACTGGCATCTATTCCATTTGATTTCAAATACTGAGGAGTTACACCGAATTCAGAATCATAGAACAAACATATTGAGTCAGGATACTTTGTCAAAAAAGCTTTAATACAAAATAATCCAAGAAGTGTTTTAAATGTCTTGGATGCACCTGCGAATACCGTCAAACCAGGAACTAATCCGCCATCCAATTTACCAGAAAATGCCACATTTAAAATGGGCAAATCTGTTGGAATAACATCCTTTTCATTAAAAAATGTTGATTCCGATAATATTTCCGCCGACTTAACTGTACCGGCAACTTTTACTCTATCTAATAGTCCCATATTCTCTCATTTTAATGTTAACGTACATTATAACAAATTCAATAACAACATTCAACCAAAGAACCCAACTAAACTATTTTGTTTTCTAACCGACCATCCAATATGTTCAGTTACATTTTTAATTGGAGCTAGAAATACTTTATCAAACATTAAATTATAATCAATATATTCTAGTAACATAAATTCATCCGGCAATTTATCAACAAATGCTATAACATTTTCATGGAATACATTTGGCTCTTTTAGATAGATATATTTTATTTTTGTGCCATCTTGTATTTTCGGATATTTGTTGTCAATTGAATATTTTTGTAATTGATGATTGAAGATTAAACTCCCTCTTACATGAATGGGCGTACCTTTTCTATAGATCGAAATGCTATCAGTATATTCCTTAATTCCATTCACTCCTTTAGGAAATGCGATATCTTCCGGTGTCATTTCTATAAATTTTTTCTCAAAATGTAAAATATCTTCTTGTAATTCTACTTCTGTACCATATAATAAAATTTTAACAATGTTCTTTAATTTATCTCGAATAATAGTTGGAGTAGAAGTTTTAATCATTTCCAATCCAACTATTGCCAACTGAGGTTCAGAATATCGAACACCCTCATTATCATATACACTCAGAATATAATGTTTTTTTCCGGTAAAAATAACATCTGAACATATTTTCTCACGTTTCATATACATTTTATTCTCATATCCACCAATATATCGAAACAATTTATCATATGCTTTTTGAATATGTGGTTGAATAATAGTATCACATAATTTATCCAGAAAATTTATTCTATTCTCAACTACTGAATGATCTATACTTGCTCTACTAACTACTTGATTTAAAAGCAAAAAACAACTATCAGTATCAGAATACAAACAATAATTCTCGTTTTCCGTTTTTAATAAATGATTCAATAGTTTATCTACTTCTTGTTCAACCCACCTAACAGCCAATTGTCCTGATAACGTTATCGCTTCTGCGATTCTGGTATCAAAAAATCTAAAATACGCGCTGCCTAGCGTGCCAAAACCCGAATTGGATTGAACCTTTTTTGCCAATTGAAGATTATTATATCTGGCAATTTTTCTTTCTAATTCATTTAAAATATCATCAGTTAATGTATTATTGATTTTGTGTTTTTCTAATTCTTTCTTGGTATCGAGCATCAATCTCTTATATTTTTTTCGATCAGCACCCATTTTTGCCAATATTTCTGGTAAAAATCCTTGTTTACCAATTCTAAAAAAATGACCATTAGCTGCCATTACGACATTTTGTAATTTAGAAAAATCGATTTCCTGATTCAATAATTTATCAACTGTTATATTCCGCGATACGATTTCTCGTATCTCTGGTGTATAATTTTCCGGTTCGATAATTGTATCGGGACTCAAATTATATTGCTGAATCAAACTAGGATATAAACTCTCAAGATCAAACGAAACAACATTTTTATATTTTCCAACTACGGGGTCTTTAACATATGCCCCCTCAAATTTAACGTCCTTTGTTGAAATTTCCTTGGCAGGAATTATCACATTATTGGCTAGTAGATGATTATATATAATTGCATCCCACATTCTAGTTTGTGTGAACACATCTTCGAACTGAGATTTAGTATCATATGCCAATGTCGCAGCAAGTTCTATTAGCTTTAGCTTATCTTCTAGGTGTTCTATCAACTCACAATCAATAATATTATAATCAATAAATTTCTCAAAATTTTGAACATATAATTGGTGCAAGGAACTATATTCATCATAATTTAATTTACCAGTACCCAACTCATAATTACAAATTACATCCAATTTATAAGATTCTTGTTTAACTGGTGAAAATTGTTTATATAAATCAAGATAATCTAATACTGCTATTCCATATATTTTATATATACTATATGCTTTACCGGTCGTTTTTGAAAATTTTTGAGATTTATTGATAACACCCCAAGGAGATAATTTTTGAACTTCTGTTTCTCCACATATTTTAGATATTCGATTGAATAAATATGCAATATCAAATCCTTGAATATTCCAACCTGTCATTATATCTGGACAATTTTTATTCCAATAATTCACAAATTTGACACACAAATCATATTCATCTAAACAATTTATATATTTTGAATTTGTGAATTTAGGTGTATATTCACCACATGCGAATGATATTGAATATTGTTTCAAATACCGTATGGTAATAGCTGTTATCGGATGTTCAGCTTTCTCGGGATCTGGAAATCCATTGGCACTATACGTTTCAATATCAACAATTGCAATTGATATGTCATCTATATTCCATTCAATTTCATTTTTAAAATTATCTGCAATAAAAGCATACTCAAATGATTGATTTCCATATATTGAAAAATTCTCAACATCTTTATACGAGTTAATAAATTCTCTGGTAGATTTAATATTATCAAATTCAATTTTATCTAAATTTTCACTATGAATAGTTTTATATATCGAATCGATTTCTGATCTGACATATAAACTAGGTTTATATTGAATCTTAGAGTTAAATCTTTTACCATTCTTTATACCTCTAAGACAGATATTATTCCCAAGAACCGCAACATTTGTATAGTACACTTATCTGCCTTTCCATTTAGGCATTGCAGATGCAATTTGAATCTCACTAAACATTTCTCGATATTTTTCTGTGATAGAAGAAATTGGATCACTGATTACAGTAAATTCAGATCGATCAAATTCTATTCCAGTTTCCCACTGTTCCGAAAATTCTAAAAATGGTACGAATACCAATTGTGAACCTTGCTGAGTTGGTTGTGACATTACAAATAACAATTTAGATAATTTTATCTTATTTTCACTCACAAAATTATCATCGACTGTTGCGATAACCGTTTGCAATCCTTTGAACGTTAATAATGCAATCGACATGATTATACTCCTAATTTAGTTTTTAACTCAGCAATTACATCTGAATAATCGAATTGGTTCAATTCATCACCAATCACACAATTATTTAAGAATGGAGATGAATATGCTTCTGGCTTAATAACCTTCCCATCTTCGCGTTTCAATACTTTACCAGTAATAGGATCAACTTTACTCATATTAGATCGTATTACCTCTTTCCAAGCATCTTCTGGATTTACTCCCAGTGAATGTATTGTTCCGATTGTGACTACCAACAAATCAATTAAATCATCTAATTGATCGATCCTATTACCCGACTCACTATCATCCAATAATTCGATAAATTCTTCAACTATTAATTTCAAATACAACTTAAATTGTTTTGGATTAAATTCACCAACAGTATTATCAACTGCTAACATAAATTTTGCTTGATCTTCAAAAACGTTCATATTCTCTCACTTTGTAATTTTAAAAACTAATACCAAGTATAAAACATACCCCAGTATCAATAAAATAATATCTATTATATTCATTATTCTCCTATAATTTATATTTTAAACCGCCAACAGATGATGTTCCATAAATCCTATTACGCAATTCAGTTGTTGACCAACTATGTTTTCTTGAATTATAAAATAATTCAATATTATTTTCACTACAATATGTTTTGCCGGTAAAATCTTTAATAGTGTATTCATCACCAACAAATCTAATATCAATAGGAAATGCTTTTAGAATATCCAGTAAATCATTTTCTGTATGATAAGGAACAATCTCATCAACATATTTTATTGCTTTTAATTGAATAAATCTCTCAACAATAGATTGAATAGGTTTATTTTTTTCGGGTCTATCAACAGTAGGATCAATCTGTAATCCCACTATCAGTATATCACAATGTTCTTTAGCTTCCTGCAACATCATAATATGTCCAGCGTGAAGTAAATCAAAAGTAGAGCAAGTGAATCCTATACGTTTCATAATTTGTAAATCTCCACACCACATTTTTTTAAAAATCTAATTCCATTATCATTACGATACTCTTTCTTGTAAATTACTGTTTTGATTCCGGCTCGTTGTATCAATTTCGAGCATTCAAGACATGGGGAATGGGTCAAATACAAATTGGAACCGGATGCAGAAATTCCATTTTCTGCCAATTTGCCAATGGCATTCATTTCAGCATGAATTGTTTCATTTTTAGTTTCTAACGTACAATTACCTATTTCATCAAAATATTCATGTTCACAATTATTGTGAAATCCTTTAGGTGTACCATTCCATCCCATGGAAATAATAGTACCGTTTTTCTCAATTAATGCTCCAACTCGCAATCTTCGCGCATGACTCATTTGAGAGATTCGTTCTGCTATATCTAAGTACAAAGTATGATATTTTAATTCTTTTTCTGTCATTTTTCATATTCCATATTATTCAACGGATTCTGGCATATGCTTCTAAATTAATTAAAAATGATCGTTGTGGTTGATATTCATTAAATGCTTTAATGAATTTTACACCATTAATAATAACAATGTCATCAATACTTCTAGTGTACACAACGTCATTAGTAATTCTATTTCTCAACTGGATTACCCGATTTCTACTTTTTTTATCTGCCATGATAATCTCCAAGGATCATCATATAGTAAATCTCAAATTAATCAGCTTATTTTCTAATAAAATGTTTTTTTCCGATAGTATATTTCGGCAATAATTCCCATCGAAATTTCTCTGAATGTTTGATAATTTTAATATCAGATATTGGAGCAAGATTACCTTCTATCGATCTAAAATTGAGAATCTTAACCAATTCCCAATCTTGAAGCAATTTGGATATAGTATTTCTTCGCGCAATATCGTCATCCGATACATTAGATTCCCTACCATCAAGAATAAACATTTCCTTAAAATGTACTATCCAAAATCTGCCTTGTTTGTGTAAAATATGTGCAGTTTGAAATAGCTTATAATCTTTAGTAGGAATTCCAATTCGAGTCAGTGTTTCTTGAATCTTCAAAAAACACTCATCATCTGGCAATTCTATCTCAACACCAATATTTTTCATTTCAATCATTCAATCCACCTTTATCTATTTTTTGTTTTATGAAATCTATTTTACTATCATCCATCAATGGTAATATTTCTCTAGCCTGTCTTACTGAACACCCAAAAAAATCTTTCACGAGATCAACAACAACATCATCTATTTGCTTCGACCATTTTATGAATGGTCGTTTTCTTGGTTTTATTGCATTTAAGTAAAAATCATTTTGCATATTTTTACTTAAATATGATCTACTATTCATCTCATTTGCATAAAAAATACAATCTCGATGATATGATAATGTTTTATTTATTATGTATGGAATGAATTCTTTCTCAGTAACATTATCCAATAATTGCTTTTTGTTAAGCATTATTGCATTTGTAAAATCCCAAACTGTCATATCATTTATCCAAGAAAGAACACTCTACCATCAATTCCGTACAACATGCCGCAAGATTAATTTCCTGATCTGAGCAAAATGCCGATTTATACATATAATCACCCAGAATCATCACCGCAGCGGGAACGCTATCAGCTTCCATTGTGGCGGATAACTGATCATATATTTGACGATATATATTAGACGCATCCAACCCATGTATTCCTACCCATTTGCGCATTGCCGTAAAATCTTTACTAGCAATATGTTTGATCAATTCCTTAACGGATTCATCTGTTAAATCTGATAATATTCCAGTATCGATTTTTCCAAACTTAGAATATCTCTGCAACTCATTCAACACTCGACGATAATCGGGAAAATATTTTTTAATAATTTCCACTATGACTTTAGCATCATACTCAATCGATTCTATTTTAAGTATATGTTTTACTCGATCAAAGAATAGTGCTGCCATTTCTGGTTTCTCATTTGCTTTAAGAGAAAAATCAATGACTGCACATCTTGAATGCAATGGTTCAATAATCTTTGAAGGATAATTACATGTAAAAATAAAAGTACAATTATGAGAAAACTCTTCAGTGGCATGTCGCAAAATCGCTTGAGCATTCAAGGACATGTATTCCATCTCATCTATTATAATAACTTTTTTACCACCTTTCAATGACATAGAACTTGCATAATTAGTTATTTTATTTCTTACAGTATCAACACCATTCTCATCTGAACCATTAATTATCAGATAATCCAATCCTATTTCTTCGCATATCGCTCTTGCGGTGGTTGTTTTGCCCATTCCACTACCGGAATATAATAGTAGATTCGGAACTTGCCTATCATTAACATATGATTGAAACAAATCCTTTAATCGTTTTGGTAGAATACATTCAGAAACAGTTTTGGGTCTATATTTCTGAGAAAATAGAAATTCTTCATTATTCATGTTTGTATTCCGATCCAGATTCCGTACTTAAATAGTATTTCAATATGATTGACTTATTATCAAATTTTGCAATTCCTTTGGATGAAATGATTACATCATAATCACCCAATAATACTTTCTGAATCTTCTCGGTTTTGAATATAATATTAAAAACTTTGCCATCACTATCACCAATTTCCAACGAATTTGTATGCGCTGAATTATCAACTGTGTTTACTGCATTAATAGTTAATTTTTCGCCATCTGATTTGAATGATACTTGTGGGCAATTCAAAACACTTGCTGTCTTTAATATCCAAGCTAAATCATTTTCCGCTAATGAAAAATTCATCTCAGCATCTTTAATGATAATATCTTTTTCTGGTGGTCTAACAATCATAGTAGGTTCACAAAATCTATATCTAATTTTACTACGTTTATCATCACTAGAGATAATAATATTATTATTTTCAAATTCCAAATTAGGACTAGAATCTTTATGAATAGAAAGAACTGCGAGAAAATTATTCAGATCATATACTCCAAAATCAGTAGGAATAACATCATCAATTTCAGCATCTACTAGAATATCTTGCTGCGTAGATATTGTTCTAAGTTTGTTTCCTTCTTTGAAATATATTCCTGAATTAATATTCGCAAAATTTTTCAATAACTGCATTGTTAAATTACTAAATTTCATACATTTTCCTATTAAAAATTAAACTCCAACAAATTCTACAAATTCAAAATTTTGATCTAATTCATATGCAACATTAGGTTTTAGACCATTCTCTCCAATATATCCTACTCGTACTTCATGTCTTTTCGCAATATTATTCCACTTAGATAACACAATTGTACCATTTTCCCCTGCTGAAACTGTATTTGCGTCTCCTGCACACATTACAATTGATCCTTTTCCAGATGCAGATAATCGACAATAATATCCAGATGTCACTACTCTACTAAAATCCCCCGATGCGGCTAATTGACTATTATTTCCAGATGCAGCTAATTGGCTATTATTTCCAGATGCAGCTAATTGGCTGTTTGTTCCAGATGCAGCTAATTGGCTGTTTGTTCCAGATGCAGCTAATTGGCTATAATATCCAGATGCCGCTATTCTACTAAAATCCCCCGATGCAGCTAATTGGCTATTATTTCCAGATGCAGCTAATTGGCTATTATTTCCAGATGCAGCTAATTGGCTGTTTGTTCCAGATGCAGCTAATTGACTATTATTTCCAGATGCAGCTAATTGGCTGTTTGTTCCAGATGCAGCTAATTGGCTATAATATCCAGATGCCGCTAATCGACTATTATATCCAGATGCTGCTAAATGACTATAATCTTCAGTTGATACTAATCCAGCACAATCATCATCAGATTTCAATTGCTGTACGTTATAGTCAACAAACAGCATCAATGCACCAAGCATATCCCCAGAATACACCAATTTACACTCAGGAAATTTGACTTTTCCGCCTAGTTCAATACATTGCGACCGATCAACTTCAACTACCTGCCAAATGGCATCAATAGAGCTAGACAATAGAAAAAGATCACCAAGACCATCCAGCAATCCATGAAGTCCGTTTCCACATTCTTTCGTCGGTTTCCAATCTGGACATTTGACAATCGAGCCAATCTCCGTTGGCCACTGAAAGTCACCATAACTTGTTCCGTCTGCTTTACACGTTCTTAAAACTAAAGCTTTTTCTTGACTCATAATTTAACTCCTTCAATTAATCCAATTCTATTCATACATGTTTCTACATATAATCTCAGATCATCTATTCCACGATCATTATGAATTGTTTCAGTATAGCATGGCAATATCCAATCATATTCGCTTTGATGTGAATTATATTTCTTCATGATTTCTTCACGAATACCTTCCACTAATGGCGCAGAATATAATTTATTAAACCAAATTGGATCATCGCCGCGTTTCACTCTAAGAATAATACCACCATAATCTTTTATTGCTAATATCTCATTTCTAAATCTAACATCGGATATTACATTATTTTTAGTTAAATCCAATTCCGAGAACAATGAATGAATCCAAAAATCTGAGTGAAAATGTACTCTAAATATATTTGTGCCGATATATTGTAATACAAATCTCGGAGTAACATCTCTTTCAAGAATATTACTCCAATACTCATCTTTCGTTTCTCTAAAAATTCGTGATTCTTCAGTAATCCCTTCGAGCAAATCTCTTGGCCAATTAAATAAAATTGCAACAATGTCTTTGAGTTTTGTTGCAAATGATGATTGTTGGAAATTATACTCTTCTTTTAGAATATTGGCAACAGTATTTTTACCAGAACCAGCGAATCCAACTAATCCTATTAACATTTAGCAGTTTTTACCTTATAATCATAAATTGCATTATATATCTCTCTAGCTTGAGAACCTTTAAAATGTTGCTGAACGAAGGATTCTAATACAACAAAATTTTCAAAATATTTCTTAAAAATGAATGTAAAACATTCAATCTTATTCAAATCATAAGAATATAGATTATCTACTGGATTATTATTCCCTTCCAATTGTGCTTGAATCGTTAATATATTTTCTTCAAGCACATAAGATTTAATCACAAAAGATTCTATTTCTTTCATATCAAATTCCACCTAAGTTTATAATTTAAAACATTCTAACATAATGAGAAGAATATAGCAAGTCAGATTTTCCCAATAAAAGAAAACAGCCTAAAAATTAGTTTGATTTTTATTCAATAAATGATGTCTATAATAGAAAAGAGAAAGTGATTATAAAATAATCACTTTCTCTGAATGCTTTAATGCTCTATGATTTACAATTTGCCAGTATGTGCTGCGACAGAACTCATATTACCTTTGAATTCGTATGTTCCCACGTGACCGAGTTTAACCCAAGGACAAAGCCACACTTTCCCATCAATTTTTCGCCACAATTGATTGAAGAAATAATCTTCGCTGAGAAGTCTATAACTGCCATTACCTAATATTCCATCAGGAGTATCAATTTCTACAGGAAAATAAGAGTGAATAAATCGACTACCATCAAAATTTGCTTGTCCAACATGATCTGGTTTATATGCCAGTTTAGGAAACGCATCTTTTAGCTTATCAAAAACGTGTCGTTTAATCATCATAAATCCAGTACCAATTTCCATTACTTCTAATGGTTCTGTCACATTAAATGATTGTGTGCCATTAACAACATTAAACACATATTCACCAACAACATTCTCTAATTCTTTAGGATCAATATCTGGATTATTCAATACTGCTTGTTTAACATTATTCCAGTTTATAGATTTTTTAGGATATGGCGCTCCGATAACATCTTTATCCAATGCCATTAATGCGATAATATCTTGTGGATTAAAATGTATATCAGCATCTATGAATAACATATGAGTAAAACCAGATCGAAGAAATTCATCTGTTAAATAGTTACGGGCACGTTGAATTAAACTTTCATTAAATAGAAAACTGAACTTAGTTTCAATACCATATCTACTCATCAAATTCTGTAAATCAAGACATGATTTCATATACAAACCATTACACTGACCTCCGAACATCGGAGTCGCCACAAAAAGTTTATTTTTCTTTAATTCATCAATATTAACTTTTATTTCCATTAAAAAAATCCTATATAAAATTATCTAAAATCATTATATAGAATTATCACATATCATAATATTTATCTTGCTATTTTACACCCAATATACTATAATATCATATCTAAAATAAAAAATCAATATGCAATATCAAATTTATTTAAACAACAAAAAAGATTGGATCGAAGCAAACTGTTTTACCAAAAAAGGTAGATCAGGATTAAACAATAGAGTGTGTCTTGAATCTTGGTGGATCAACAAGAATATCAAAGAAATCTATGATGATATATTAGCATCGACACAGCATTTATCTAAAGATTGTTTATTCTCAGAAAGAATTTATCATATTATCAATGGTCTTTCCACAATTCCTATTTGTAAAACATGCCAATCAAATACAGTAAACTTCAATACATTTAATGATGGATATTATGACTATTGTTCGAAATACTGTTCAACTCAATCGGATGAAAGAAATTTAAAAATAAAAACTAACAATGATTATTCAAAATTACAAGAAAAGTTAAAAGAATCTAATCTAAAAAAATATGGTGTAGAATACTATTTTCAAACACAAGAATCTGTTGGAAAAATAAAAAAAACTAAACTAGATAGATATGGCAACGAAAAATATAATAACATAGATAAAGCAAAACAAACAAATTTAGAAAAATATGGATATGAACATACGTGTTTAGTGCCCGAAATAAAAGAAAAAATTCAAAATGCAAACGATGAAATATTAAAATCAAAAAATGAAAAAGCATATTATGCTCTTAGGAATAAAGAATGGCTAAAAGAACAAAATAAAACTAAAACAATAACTGATATTGCCAAAGATTTACAAGTGACATATAGGGCAGTATATCTATGGTTTAAGCAACATAATATAGAAATAAATTTCTTTTCGACCAAATTTGGAAAACAACAAAAAGAAATACAGGATTTTATATCGTCATTAGGAATTCCTAATTTAAAAATAAACGATAGAACAATCATCAAACCTAAAGAAATCGATATTTATCTTCCAGATTATAATTTAGGTATCGAATTTAATGGGATGTATTTTCACGCTGAAGATGAAAATAGACACTTAATAAAATATAATTTATGCAAAGATCAAAATATCAAATTACTTCAAATATGGGATACTGAATGGTTACAAAAACAAGATATTATTAAATCAATAATAAAATCAAATCTAAAACTAAATGAAAGAATTTATGCAAGAAAATGCGAAATTATTCCACTAAATTCGAATACATATAAAGAATTTTTAGAATATAATCATATTCAAGGCAATGTTAATTCATCTATTCGATATGGACTAACATATAATAAACAATTAGTTGCTGTTATTGGATTTGGTAAATCGAGATTCGATAAGAAATATTCACATGAACTATTACGATATTGCAATCTAATAAACACTAATATTATAGGTGGATTTTCAAAACTACTGAAACACGCAGTCAAAAATCATAATATTACATCAATTCAAACTTTCTGTGATTTAAGATTATTCGATGGCACTTCATATGAAAAATCCGGATTTCAATATTCACATCAATCCAAACCAGGATATGTTTACTATAAATCTGGATTAATCAAAAATAGGCAAGAATTTCAAAAACATAAATTAAAAAATATATTTGATAATTTTGACGATACGCTTACAGAAGAAGAAAATTGCTTCAACAACGATTGGATCAGAATATTTGATTGTGGCCAAAAAGTGTATTTCATAAATCTTTAATCATTCTATATCTAATCCAATCACATACATTGATAACATTCAATCAAGCATTAACATATCATCAACATTAATAACAACCCTCTCTTCATTTTCTTTAAATAGTCTAAGCGGCATAATAACACCAAAGACATTATCTGTTTTCAAGAAATTAACTATCGAAGTTCCAGTTTTACCATTTTGTGAAAGAAAGGGTCGACCAATTGTCAATATTTTTGACACCTTTTCAAATTTATCCAATATTCTGAAATCGAAATCTGAAGGTTCATTACTTATATTTTTTGGTATAACTCTGCATATTGCTTCAAAACTCATTGTTGATTGTTCTAGTGGAACATTTACATTGATACCATCTGCAATCACTAATTTAGAATCACTTATAGTAAAATATGATTTAGATGATAAATCTTTAACTAAACTATTGTGAAATGAAAATTCACTAGATTCAACTTGTTCAGAATCAATATATCGTTGAACTAACATTGATGGACCATCTACTGAAATAATATAAAGAAAACCTTTTCTACGATATAAATTAATATTTGTATAAGATTTACTCACAACACCTTTAGATATACAAAAATTACTTGCAGCTTTTAATGTATTTACTGAAAACATTTTATAATCCCTCTTCAATAATTAATCAATATGATTTAATTATACAGAAAAATTTCTTACTGTCAAGAATTATCTTTAAAAATATTCTTAATATTCACCAAAATCACGTATACAAATATTATCCCGAAAATAGTAAACATTATCGATAGAAAATTATATAATAATTCCACGTTAATCCTTTGACATATGATGTATCATATTTTGCTCTGCTTCAATTTTATTGATAAATTGATTTAGATACTTAATACATAGCTCAATATCACTATCATCACTATTTGGATTAGCATCATAGATAAAATCTAAATCATTATCATATACTACAAATTTATCATGTGCCATAATAAACTCGGATAATCTATTAAATTTTTCTTCATACTCTGGTAAAAATTCCGCATCTGAGAAATTGCCATAATCACCGGAATATAGATCAAAATCATTCTCATCTATATTCTTAATAGTAGCGAATTTATCGCATTGAAACTCATTTTGAAATTCATTTAAAATACTTCTCGCAGTCTGCACATCAATCATTATTAATCTCCGATTTTTCGTAATCGATAAAATAATCCTTGCCAAACCATTTACCTATTATAACATTGCAATCCAACAAATCATCTCTTTCTTTTCTTTTCTTTGAAAAGAATCGAATTAATAAATTTTTCACAAAAGATGCTTCACATGTATTTCTACAAGCTTCTAAAAATTTCATACTCTCAAGAATTATTTAATAAATACTATTTAAGAAAACACACAAAATAAAAATCTAACATTACATATACAGTAAAAGATACCATCAATACAAGTATTGGTAGAATTGCAAATTTAGAAATTATTCCATCGGTTGATGATCTATCATTTACATATAAAACTAAAAAAGATGATACCACCATTAACATCAAATAAAATATAAAAGATGCTATAGCCCAAGAAATATCGCAATGCATTGATTTCTCCTATTAAATTTCATAATGCTGGAAAATTAATCAATTTGATCTTCGCCCACAACAATTTTAGGTTCTTTAAAAATTTTATTCAAATTCTTTTCAATATCTCCTAACAGTTCCCATTGTTTTTTAGTTAATGTTGGATTAGATTTCTGAAATTTTGACACCGAATCCTGCAATTCTATTAAAAATTTAACAACAACTTTCTTTTTCTTCGATTCTATTATTTTAAGTTTTTTTTCAAAATTGATTTTTCGAATATCTATCCATGAATCATTTAAACCGTCTGACATATACCGTCCAATATAAATAGAATTAATATCATATCATATATCAAGTCAACTAAAAAGTCAACATGAATCCTTGGACATATAAACAGAACATTATAGATTCGATTGATAAAATTCCACCAAATTCCATAGGATTTATTTACATTTTAACATACAAGAAAACCGGGCAAAAATATATCGGTAGAAAATTACTATATCAATCTAAAATAAAAACAATCAATAAAAAAAGAAAAAAAATTAAAGTAGAATCTGATTGGTTATCATATCACTCTTCTTCCCCTTCTATTAAAGACATAATCAACATAGAAAGTCCAAAAGTTTTTAATAGAGAAATTCTTCTCTTTTGTCAATCAAAAGGTGAATTATTATATGCGGAAGAATGTATGTTATACCATTATAATGCACTACTAACAGATAAATTCTTAAATGATAATATCAGAAGTAAAGTTTATCGCAACTGGGTAAAAAGAGAAGAATTTCAACATGATATTATAAATTTAAAGAAGATTGAATGAGATTCAAGGATCAAACTTTATCGATGTTGACTTTCTATCATGGGAGGGAATGATAGTCTCATCCAATCTTCTTAAGGATAATAGTTGCGAAGAACTATCAACCTATACACAGTATATCACAATCAATTCAAAATATCAAGTATTTTCTGAATAATTTGTTACCAATTTCATTCCATAATTGTTAATAGTTTTTGGAATATTTAATCCAGATTTAAGTATCAATTTATTTTTTTTAAAAGGTTCATAATTAACATGATGATGCCATCTACCATATCTGTAAACTAATCTTGATACATCTGGATGAACATCAACTAACATTTTAGATTTATTTAGTGTGCCTTCACGGTCATAAAATTCATCTGTATTGCCGCCCTTAACTGTCTGAGTTGCTACTTTTCCTTGTAAAAAAGCATTAAATTGAATAGTGCAATCACCGTCTTTTAATACATCTAATGATAGTATCGTATCCTCATTATAACGCGAACGCCAACGATGTTTACAATCATTCCTAATCAATAGACAAGAATATATTCTAGTATTTTTAACATAAGGTGGATAATAACTATTAGGCGCAACAAAAAATCTATATTGGAATCCCGCTACTGGAACATTCTCAAATCTGTCGACAAAATCTTCTGCCGCTTTAAAAATACATCCAGATTCTACCCTGATTCTCTGATTTAAATGTAGCCTATAAAAATCTTGAATATTATCATCCAACACCCAATGACTTTCTGTATTTAAACTGATCGCATGATCCCAACACCAATTTCTTGCTCTACCTGGGCCATCGCCATGATTACTAAAAGGCAATATCAATAATGTTGCAAAGTTTCTCAAATTAAAATTATCTAAAGCTAATTGATAATTTTCCAAATCTTGGGGTTCGATTGCAATATAATGTGGAACTTTCATCCTAGTCAAAGAACGAGATGTAAACATTGAATCTGATCTTTTCTTAGAAACTATATAAACAGGATAACTAGGATTTGTCATTTAAATAATTTTTCAACAACTAAAATTTTACTTTTAAGATATTCTAATATTTCCAATCGTTGTGATTCTGAAAAAATCTTATCAGTTTTTAACATACTCAGATCAACATTAAACGATTTTTCAACATCATCTATTATACAATCTTGATGTATAAATGGCAAACAATCATTTGATAACGATTCTATCAATCTATATATTGAGAATGAATTAGTATCATATGCCGGTAAAATCAATGTGTATTTTGATGCGCTTATAAAATTTAAATATTTATCTCTATCGACAAATGTATTAATATTATTAAATTTATTATTTGCTACAAAAAAATTCCTTTGAAACTTTTTAGAAAATAAATCTGCATACTCATAATATGACATTCTATCTGCTTCCATTACTGTCATACCAAAAACGAAATCTAAAGTTTTTTCTATTTGAAAAAACTTTTTTTTGAAATTTAAATAATATTGCATTGAATCTAATCGATGCATATTATATGCTGGCATATCATATCCATGATATAAAAAATAATTTGATTTTGGTTGATAATCTGGATGAAATAAACTTAAAGAATATTCTAATGGATCATAACAAATATCATGGATAGGAATACAATAATCAGTATGCGCTTTAAGTACCGCTAAAATATTTAGCAAATGTTTGCCAATACTTTCAAATCTTAACTGACCATTGTCTCTAGGAAAAACATAATTTCTATCAGTTCCACGCCTTAATTTAGAGGCACTAGAAAATATTCCACCGAAAATATAAAAAGCATCATATTTTTCTAAATCACAAACATTTAATTCATCATATACTTGAATCCAATTTTCTAGTTTTTTCACTCTGTTTTCATAAAAATTAGAAAATAAATTTATTTGCTCTCTAATTTTTATATTAGCAATATTTTCAATATACTTTTTACCAGAATCTGTAGTAGCATTAGTTAATAAATTAATTTTAGAATCTGTTGTATTTAAAATTCTAATTTGATTTATTAGATTTTTTGTTGGTTCGCTCGTTATGCCCCACGCACTATATATTAAACTATTCTTCAACTTCTATCCAACGTTTCAAAAAATTATCATCTTTTTCTAATTTAGGATACCATATACTTTTAGTCTTTTCTGTCAAATTTTGTTCGATCAATTTTGCAAAATTTTGATAATCATCTTCACTTCTAAAATTTAGAATAATTCTTCGATGAGGGGGTTTATCCTCTTGAACAAATTCTGGCATATTGATCCAGTATTTTTTCCATTCTTTATCAATGAATAATTCTTCCTTTTCAGTTTCAGATAAGTCCATAAAATCAGATATTTTTCTATCTGAGCTACTAACATCTAAACAACTATCATATTTGGTCGATTCTATCATTTTAATTTAATATTTGTTTTTAACAATTCTCGAAAACTTCTTGATCAATTTTTGTTGCTTCTGTCTAGCCAAAAGCATTGACGTTTTTCCAATACTATCGGTAAATAATTTACCATCTAAATGATCCAATTCATGGCAGAAAATCCTAGCTGTTAATCCAGAAAATTCTACTTGTTTAAGTTCACCTTGTTCCGTCAAAAATTCTACTTCAATTGTTTCGGGTCGTTCCTTGGATAAAAATAATGCAGGATATGAAAGACAACCTTCCTTATCTCTAATCATTTTATCAGAACATCGCAATATTTTAGGATTTATACAAACAAACTGAAAATTTTCTGAACCTAAAATAAACAATCTCAAATTAATATTGCATTGATTAGCTGCTAATCCCATGCCATTATATTTTTTCATCGTCACTTTTAACTGATCAATAATTTTTGATATTTTAGTATCTGGTAATTTTCCAGTGTATTCGGGTATACGTTGATTTAGAGATTCAAAACCTTCAGTATAAACTGTCAATGGTTCAATTAAATCATGTTTAATTATATTTTGCTCAGTATTAATTGTTAAAATTTCAGTCATTTATCATCTCTTTTAAAATAAAATATTATTCAATTTTCGAAAAACCATTCTGTTTAATAAATTTAATATTCTTTGAAAATTTATCAAGATAGTTCTCACCTTTTGGTGATATTATAAAAACAGTTGAATCTTTTAAATTGCCTATCAGATTCCAAAAACAATCAATACCATTCAAATCTAATGCACCATCAATGATTTCATCCATGACTAATAGATTTGTGTTAAATGATGATTTCAATAATGTTAGTTCTCGCCAAGAGAAAAGAATTGCTAAATTTATTTTTGATTTTTCGCCTTCTGAAAAATTATAATAACTAAACTCATCCCTATGTCTGGATTTAATAGTTTCCTTGAAAGTTTCATCAAAAGAAAAATCAACATAAAATTCAAGTAAACTCAAATATTTATTGATAGTTTTATTAATCAATGGTAAATATTGCTTAATGATTCTAGTTTTTATACCATTGTCCTTAAACATATTTGCGGCAGCTTCTAAATGATGCTTATCTAATACAAGATCGATTATTTTCGCATCAATAACATCTATCTGATTCTTAATATCAATTAAATCATTTTCGGTATTTTCAACTAATCGATTAGCATTATATAACGATTGCTTTTTATTTGCAATATTTTCTCTTTGTGTTTTATTAGTAGAACATAAAATATCAATTTCTCGAATTTGCATTTTCAATTCTTGAATTTTTGATGCAACATTATCCATTATTCTACTATTTTTATCAACTATAAAAATTTTATTATCTAGTTTAATAAGAGTATTATTTAACTCATTAATTTTTTCTGAAATTTCACTCTTTTTTTCATCTTTAATATTTGGTGAGATTTCCTGCATACAAGTTGGACAAGTATCATTATCACAAAAAAAACTTAATTCCATTTGAAGTTTCTTTAAACTACTTTCACCTCTAATTTTCATTTTATGGAGTTTCGCATATGATTCTTTGATTGACGCCGAATTTTTATGGATATCCTGATACTTTATCAATTGTTCATTTAGAGACTCTTTTTTCTCACTTAAACAAACAATATTGGAATTCAATACTGCTATTTCATTTTCACATTTTTCTATTTCATTTTTCTTATCTAACTTAGATTCTGTTAAATGTTTTTCAATAATATCATGTCTTTGTTCTAATAAATCTTTAGAATATTTCATTTCGAGAATAGAATCTTTATTTACTGATAACTTATTCCTGACTATTTCATTCATAGTCGAGAATATTTGAATATTCAATAAATCTTCTATAACACCTCTACGATCTGCTGCCGTCAATTGCATAAAAGGTGTAAAAGATGCCGAACCTAGAATTACAATCTGAGTAAACGATTTGTAATTTAGCTTGATAATATTTTTTTCGAGATACTCTTGATAATCCTTGATAGCGGCATCTTGATTCAATAATACATCATTACAATATATCTCAAAAATATTAGGTTTAATGCCACGAAGAATTCTATATGATTTATTACTAATTTCAAATTCAATCTCAGTTAAACACTCTCTCTGATTAATTGAATTTATTAGATTGCCCTTATTGATGTTTCTAAATGCTTTTCCATACAATGAAAAACATAGGGCATCCAACACGGTAGATTTTCCAAAAGAATTTTCTCCATACACCAATACATTATCATTAATATTCAAATCAATTGAATTCCAATAATTACCTGTACTTAAAAAATTCTTCCACCGTATACTTTTAAATACTAACTTCAATCCGTTACTCCAGTATTTAATGCCTCATTATATATTACATGAATCAAAGACTTGAACTTATTTTTGTCCAATTGTAATTCATTTTCATCTATAAAATGATTCAATATAGCCATAGTATCTTCAGTATCAGTTTCTTCTTGAAAATCATCCAATTCATTATGATTGTGGTTTTCAACAATATTCAATTTTAAAATACTTATTTTCTGAATTCGATCTAATACAGTATCAAATATATAAGGATTAGACTTATTATCAATTATTAATTTAACAAAATTATCTTTTAATTTCTCATAGTCGAATATTTTTGTCCAATATTCCATATCTTGAATCGTATCATCATACGTGACTTTTTGAAAAATTGTAAAAGGATTCAAATGAAAATCTAATTTTAATGAATCAATATCTAAAATATGAAATCCTCTATCATCTTCATAATCAGCCCATGTTAGTTGATATGGTGTACCAACATAATGAATGTTTTTCGAACTTGATTTATGATGGAAGTGTCCACTAATAGTCATCTTATAGTTCTTCACGAAACTAGAATCAAATTCACCATTCAGATGTGGTATTCCACGATACATGCAAAAATTATTTAACTCAAAATGTCCCACGCATATATCAGATTTGCTATTTTTTATGGATTCAACTATTTCATCATGATTTTCGTCGCATATCCAAGGTACAAAATCAATACTCAACCCACCAATCTTAATAGTATTGAACCTGTTATGAATAGTAATATTTGAATAATCTCGAAATAATAAATCAGGGGAGTTAACCGATACTGTATTTTTATTAAAGATGTCATGATTACCTATAATTGTATGTAATTGAATATCGTTATTTAAAAGTCTATCAAAGAAGTAGTCTCTAACTAATTTCAACGAATTGATATTAATAAATCTACGATTATCAAATAAATCACCTGTTTGAATAACGGTATGAATATCATTCTCGATTAGATATTCAATAAAAAAATCATAGAATCTTTTATAATATGAATGAAATGATGTATCACCATTTCTAATGCCAAAATGAGTATCACCTAAAATTGCTATCTTCATTTGATAATAGTAAAATCAGTTGACTTAATTTTAACGTCATATACTAAAATTTCCTTTTCTTTTTTCATCGAATCAATATTCATTTCATCAAAACCCATTTTCAATAGTTTATCTTCACCGTAGAAAAGAAAATATTTATATATGTCAAAAACAACGCTAGGAAATTTCTTTCTAATTAATATTTTAATCTTATTATCTGTTCGATCATTGAACTTGAATGATGAATCATTTAAGAACTGTATTGCTACAGATTGACTTTCAGAAAATGATACTGCACCATGTAACTTAACAAATCCAGTTTTAAAATTGAACAATTCTGGAACACCAAATAGTCCCTTATACAAATATTTTGGATTTTTTCTAAAATATTCTGGAATTTTATTTCTATTCAAATAAATCCAATTGGAATCTTTTGGATTAGATTTGAATAACCAAGCATCTAAATGTTCAACAAATTCCTTAGATTCAATAAAATCACTCAAAAAATTTCTCCAATTTTGATTGTTTCTTATTTAATTTTTTACGAATCTCATTTTCTTCGTAAATCCTAATAAAATTTGAGATATTATCATATTGATCATACTGGTGTTCGACATCAGAATCTTCATATAATCCTTCCTCATCCATTATACCAGAATTTTCAATATACTTATATTTTTGATATAGTCTCTTTCTTTCCTTTTCAATTCTGCGCCAAAATGCCCTATGTATTATCATAGTAAAATAACTAAACGGATTACTTGATGTTTCGGCTTTGAAGGAATTGATATATTGAATGCAATTCAATATCGCATCGGAAACCATATCTTCCCGAACTTGAATGGGATAATTAGAGTAATCAGCTTTTTTAATTATATTATTAACTAATAATAAAAAAGCTTTACCTAGATAATTGGAAATCGTAGGTGCATCTAGTCCAGCATCTTTGGCTAAGTTACATTTATTTTTATGTTCAATTAATTCTTTTAAAAAGAAATCATTATCCAAATAATGGTTATTTGCCACTTTTCTACCTATTAATTTGAATTAGATAGTATATATTAATTGAAATGATATGTCAACTAAACAATTTAATAATAAATCGTCAATTGAATACCCTCTTTTTATTTCATATAGAAAATTAATTAATATTCAATAAATTATATATATTTATTCATATTTTTACAAAGAAAAACATACTATTTTTTCTTTGTAATTCGACAATACTCTATCTGATATAAATCTAATTTTATTGTATCTTTTTTACAACAATCTAGTAAAAATAAAGTTGACTTTTGTCTCAAAATATGTTATCATAAAACCTATAGTTAGATTGATTATATAAAACATAATCTGCACAATTACTCTTTTTTCTTTAAAATCACATTATATTAGTATAAATCAAGTCTTTATTTAAAGTGTATACTTAAATGATTTATTCTTTAGTCACTACGTTCCTAAAGAAACGGCGTAATACGCCGCATTTACGAAGTAAATACAGATATTAATTTATATACTGATTATTTGCAACTAATATTCTACAATTAAATCTTTAGTCACTACGTTCCTAAAGATTGCGCTCCACGCAACTTTTCTCTTTAAGTCTTTACTCAATGTAGAATTCTTTTATTAGAATCTATATCTTCAGTATATTCTTCATCTTCAATTATAGAATGTTTACTACAAGCTGATATATAAAATTCAATTACATCATCAGTAGGTTCTAACATAATTAAATCATTTATTTTTAAAATAACTTCATTCTTTTTTAATAGAACTGCTGGTAGCCACGCTAAAAGCATCATTACCGGTTCTTTTTCTCTCATTTCAATACCTATAATTAATGGATCAATTAATTTAATCTCAAATCCATTAATTTCTTCATATTTGGCAATAACATCAATATTATCTTTCATTCTAAAAATTTTTACATTATGCTCTTGCATCATTTCCCTAAGTTTATTTTATAAATCTTGTATTCAAATTTTTCTTTATCGTAGATACTTAATCGATCATTTAAGTGTTTAAGTGTAAAATTTACATGCTTATCTATTCTTAAATCATCAGCAATATCATATAATGTTGCTTGTTTTTTATTTATATGTAGTCGTAAACCTCTACCTATACTCTGAATTACCTTCACTTGAGATTTATATGAACTTGCAAATATAATATTAGAAATATTAGGAGCATTTACACCCGTTGAAAATGTTCCATAGCTTGCTAAAATAATACAATTATTTTCAACTTCAAGTATTTTTCTAATTTCTTCTCGTTCTTTTACTTCTACTCCACCATGAATAAAATATACTTTTTTCGAATTGGACTTTAATAATTCATTTAATATCTTTCCATGTTTCTCGATCAATGTAAATAGTATTAGAGTATTTCCTTTTAGCGAATCTGCTAGATTTTTAATAAAATTATTTCTTACATTATTGGATGCCAAATATTGCATCTCATCACTGAAAGACCACTTTTTGACAGCTTTATCTATATTATGGTGTTTAAGTAATAAACATTTAATATCTAATGGTGATAACTGTCCTTTATTCATTAAATCAATCGTAGATGTTGCTCTAAAAATATTTCCAAATAAACCTACAAGAACTAATTCATTGGTTTTACTTTCATCTAATGATCCTGTTGCTCCTATCTTATATCTTGCGTTAATACAAGCATTTAATATATTAGTAAGCGATGTTGCGGAACATAAATGGCATTCATCTGCTATAACTGCTTGAAATTGTTCAAAATATTCTGGATCATTATTATATATACTTTGCCATGTCGATATAAATATTTTTTTAGATGATTGTTTTGATATTCCAGAATATATACGATGACAGTATTTCTCGGAATCAAATCCATATTGTTCAAAATCATCATACATTTGATGAACTAAAGATACATTAGGTACTAATATTAAAATTTTATCAACATCATTTATTATGGAGTTGATACACGAATATATAGAAAGAGATTTGCCTGAACCTGTTGGTGATATGAGTAGCATTTTCTCAAATTTGAGAAAATGTTTTAATGAATTTACTTGATAATCTCTAAGCTTAAACTTATCAAGTAATTTTATATTTTTTATTACATCAAGCAATTCATCATTCACTATTTCATTTTTTATATGTAGATTTTTATCAATTGATATTTCATAAGCATTAGATTTACAAAATTGAATTAATTTAGATAGTAAACCTATATACAATATTCGATTTTTAAGATCAAATAGTCGCAGTTTACCATCCCACATTTTAGCTTTAACTTTAGGATGAAATTGGAAATTTTTAATATAGAATGAGAAAAATTCATTCAATTCCATAGAGATGGATCTATCACATTCTATTTTAAGATATACTTCGTTTAATTTATTGCAGATTATATCAGCGGGCAATTAGACACCTTGAATGAATTTTTCATAGTCAATAAAAGCTTTTAGTTGATATGTTCTACTATTCAATTCTTTCAATATCGCCGTACAAACATCAATTATTTCCTCATATATAATCTTAGTCTCAGTAATTTTAGTTAAATCATCATCTGATTCCATATATGTTGATATATCTGATTTAAGTACATAAGGAAATTGATTCCAGCCATATTTTTTTAATGTCGTTTCATCCATTTTTCCTGAGTAATATTCCCATTTAACTCGTTTCAATTTTGCATATTCTATTTCCAATCTTTTTAGTGCAACTTTATGATTTGATAATATATTCAAATATTTACCGTGTAATACAGGAATATTCAATAATTCTCTACCTGGTTCGGTGCTATTTATTTTTGAATCTTTTTTCCATGTTTCTAAAAGTGATTCTAACTCAGTTTGTTTTTCCATAATGTTTTATAATATAGTTGTTTTGAAATATGAATATCGAATTGATACGTCCGAAGTGATAGGATTATTAGGATCATCCGTAGCAGATATAAGAAAATTTGATAATGACGTAGGATAGCAATCTTTATAATCAAATCTTACTATTGGATTATTTGAGGATGTTAATATCGTTATTGACATGTCAGAATATTGTGGAAATTTTTCTTTAGTCATTCCTACTTTGTTTCGATATTGTGTTGGTAGAGTATTGTAATCTGAAAAATCGGTTGGAAAAGTCATGCCGAAAATCCAATCATACACCTCTAGCCATGCTGTTAATTCTTCATCCACAAGAAATGTAATATTTAAAATATCAAATATTGCCTTTTCGCCAGGAGGATAGATGTCAACAAATGGTGTAGGAAAGAATGATTCTGACATTGCAATTCCAGGTACAGCCAGCGATTGTGTAAAATATTGAATATTGGGTAATCTAGGACAACTAATTTGAAACTTATTAGGGTGTAATAGATTAGGATTAGATGGTGTTCTAGTTAAAACTGTCATGATTTTTTGATAAATCGATTGTAATATTAATATTTATGATCGTGCTAAAATAATTCTTGACATTGATTTGAACATATATTACAATTTTATCTATTGCGTAAGAATATTTGATTCCCTATGACTAAGAGTATTTTGATATATTCTTACAACTAATGGTTAGGTTGTTCTTTGTTTCATTTTACTATCAAAATACTCTTAGTCATGGGAAATCTATATTCAATAAGATTTGGATATAGTCGCGGTTTCTCCGATGCGTATTCGGAGAATTTGATTTAATTTAATATGGATAAAATATGAGTGATTATATCAAAGTTCCAAAAATCGAATTGGAGAAATTAGAAGATTCTCGTAGAAAACTATACGATTTTTGTGATAAATATTTCGATAAAAAACGTTTTGACGTTAATTCAAATGAGCATATAATAGAGTTATTGAATATAACTAAGCAAATATGGAAAGTTGCTAATACAAAAAATTGGTATCATTTTGATGCAACTGATCCTCTAATAGAAACATCAAATAATACTGTTAGGGAAATTG
>Ga0208644_1000009_pt1 | contig 121382 bp, 182 predicted proteins | sample VirMetDEL_Nov_18_FD_184517 | JGI IMG/M metagenome (GOLD analysis project Ga0208644, IMG submission 184517) | Aqueous microbial communities from the Delaware River and Bay under freshwater to marine salinity gradient to study organic matter... | ecosystem: Environmental > Aquatic > Marine >...
GGCAATGGGATCCAGGCGCTTTGTTTATAAGGATGATAAAATGCGATTGAGAGAAAGAGTCAAAGGTTCTGGGCCTGACAGAACAGAACTGAAAATATTTCATAAACTTGGAACAGTCTCAAAAGAAACCGTTTCTGAACTCAATCATATTCTGGATACCTGTGATAGAAACGACATTGGTTCCGACAACTATTCAATCACAAACACAATTGATTATGAAGATACACATGGAGTAAAAAAAGAATACTATCGTCAACTTCTTTTACAAGAGAACAAAGACGGACCAACTTTGAAAAATGCGAAAGTCGGTCAGGTATTCAAGGAATCAGAAGATCAGTATAGTATATGGGCAAACAAAGAGTTTGATATAGACACCACAATCTCCGACATAAATCGTTATTTCAGACAAGTATTTCGGTTTCGGTTGAGTGAAACATTACCACACCATTCAGTTGCTTGGCATATTGATACGAATACAAGTGTAATGTGTAGGGCGCAAATCTGTTTACATGAAAACGACTCTTTGTTTGAGTTTAAGAATAGAGAAGGTATTCATCAGTTGTTCATGAAGCCTGGCGAGTTATGGTTTATCAATACGGGATGGAATCACAGAGTTGTGGCGAATAATGATCTGAGAAGAACGGCGGTATTCTCATTCAGATTTGAAGACTTGATAGAATCCCAAGATTTGTATGTTTAGAATATCAGAGAATAGATATTTCTATCATGTTCCAAAAACCGCTGGATCTTCTATAATAAAACATGAAAAACTGACATATCTAGGCGACAGAAAAACGGAATTTCCTAGACGACATGATCCTATTTCCATATGGCACGAAAGAACTGGAATAGATTTTAATCAGAATAACACAATAGCAATAGTTCGGAATCCTTATTCGAGAATGATAAGTTATTGGTTGTTTACTAATGCGACATTTAACTGTAACTTATCCTTCAAAGATTTTCTCACTACTGAAAATATTATGGACGAATTTTTGAAGAAAAATGCTTGTTATCATTCTACAAAAACAAAGATGGCACAACACATTTCTTCTTCAGCAAAGATATATAAATTTGAAACAGACTTGCCTGAAATAGGAAAGATTCTGGAACTACCAAATTTTCCTGCTGGTATAAAAGAAAAATCAAGTAAATACACAACAGCATGGCAAAACTATTATAACTCGGAAACTCAAAAAATAGTTCTGGATCGGTTTTACGAAGATTTTGAAAACTTTTCATATAACAAGGATTTATGAATGAAAATGAAATCTATGTACAAAGACAGAATTGATACAAGAAAAGATTTTTCTGCCGAAAACTGTTTTAAATCCAATTGGACCCAGAGAGTTGAGACGAGTGTACGAAATGTCTTAAAGATTGTAAATTTTTCTTTGCCCGAAGGAATTATTGTTGAATATGGAGTGGGATACAGTATTAATCTAGAAAAAATAAAAGCAGATTATTATCCAGAAAAGGATATTTTAGGATTTGATATAAAAAACTTTTCAGGTAGACCTTGGGTAAAAGATTTAGATGTTAGAAACATCTGTTCTTATAAAGAATTCAAAAAACCTATTGCTTTAGCGATTAATGAATTACCTAATTGGCACGAATCTTATATTACAAAACAAGCGGGTTACGATCATGCTATGAATAATTTAGTTGTTGGAGGAATATATATAGAAGCCAGACAAATAAATCCGGAATTTTATGATTATCCTCGTCACGTATACGAAAATGATACACTTAAAAAAATTTACGTCCAATCAGGACATATTGGATTTATAAAAATCAAAGACTAATACGATGAATTTAATCAAAACGAAATCTTATTGGATTCTTGATGAACATGAATCTTACATAGATATTACTTCTGGAGGTTTTGCTTTTCCTTTTGGATACGCGAATGAAGAACTCATAGATTCGGTTTCTCAAGAAATGCGAACAGTCTCAAAGTGTATGTCAAATATAGGCCAGACTACAGATTCCGTAGAAAAAGCAGAACAGTTTTTAAAAGACAATAACTGGTCTGGTATTATTTGGACCGTTACCGGAACTGGTGCCGTAGAAGCCGCACTTCAATATACCACACTTCTAAATCCCAACAAAAAGATACTCTCATATACTCCCGGTTGGCACGGTACGAGTATAATGACAAAACAACTATCTGCTACTTCATCTAATTTTTCTGGACCTGTAAGAACCATAAAAACAAATCCTTGGAGAACGGATTTAGAGAGATCCATAGAAGAAAAACGATTGATTGAAAGAACCGAAATAGAAATAAAATCGCATAATGTAGGCATTCTGGTAATCAATCCCGCTCCATGGTATTATGGTTTGAATATTTGGAGCAATCAGTTTTGGTTATCCCTGAAAGAAATCTGCGAAGATAAAGTGACCATTATCGTTGATGATGTAGCTTCTTGTTGGGGTAAGACTGGCGAATATTTCAGTCACACAAAACTAATACCATTTAAACCAGATGTTGTTTGTATAGGTAAAGCAATAACTGGTGGTTATGCTCCATTAGGGGCAACACTGTTTTCGAAAAACATTTGGGAAAGAGCGGAAGGTAGGATTTTTTATGGACACACTTTCCGTCCATATATGGGCGGCATAGGGGCATTTAACAAGAGCATAGAAATAATAAACCGAGAAAAATATTTTGATTCTGTGGAGAATATTGAGACAAATTTACGAAATATAGGATACAGATTAAAATCACTTGACTTGATAAACACATTTAGAGTATATGGTCAATGTGCTTCTTTTGATGTAATACGAGATAATCATAAAATACAGAACTTCAAAAAACGATATTATGGTGCCAGTAACAGTTCTGGTTTTAATTCTTTAAGAGTCTGCCCAATGTTTATAGCAGACAACGAATATTTTGATATTTTAGAAACTACCTTGATTGATATAATGTCATGATTACCAAAAGATTATCAAATTTTCCAGATACAATAATATCAAGATTGAAACATATTTACAATAATTATTATGACCAACTCATTGAAATTAAAACAAACCACTACAATACTAAAATGTATTTTATTTCTAATAAAATCGAGTTTAACATAAACATACCACATTGCGAAGTGATAATTTTTATGATAAGCCCTCCGAATATGGGCAAGTCTATAATACATACAGACAGAACCAATGTGTCTGATGATAAAATTGTCGATAATTTTGGCATTAATGTGCCACTAAAAATCGACAAACACAAAAGCAAATTTATTACGGGAAAATATGAGGATTTGTCTTTGTATCCTAAGAAAACAAAAAAACAAGATGGTGATAGAATATCATATGAATTTGAATATGATCCTGATTTATTCGAAGAGATGGATTTAAAACCAGCAATTTTGATTAATGGTTATGTTCCACATGGTTGGACCAACTACAGTGATGAAGAAAGAATTATGTGTAGATTAGAATTTGGATCACACTCCATTGAAACAATACACGATCTTCTTTACAAAAAAGGTTGGTTATGAAATTTTTGATATATCAATATTTCTCTAAAGAAAAATCAAAAAAAATGAAATTGACTTTATCTGATGCGTCTTACGTTAATATGCAAACCAACATCGATAATAATCTTGAGGATTTAGGATTTAAAGATTTTCATGAATTGTCTATTCAATCGTTAAAAGCATATGCCAACAAGATAGGTGTTGATTATATTTTATATGATACTTTGAACGAGTCAATAAATTATAACCCTTACTATGGTCGTTTTTATCCGTTTAAAAATGATCTGGTAAATTATTATGATGCGGTTTGTTATTTTGATTGTGATATTTTAGCCACCACATATGCGGGAAATATATTCGATTATTACAATCCGAATAACATAACCTTATATTCAAGACCCATTTCTGTACGAGAAAATTTAAATAGATTGAAAAATAAAAGAACAATTAAAAGTCGAAAAGAAACTTCGGGAATAATAATCTTCCCAAAAAGCGTTTTTTCCGATTTCAAAAATATTAATCTTGAAATTTTGGACACAGACGATACATATCAATTGGTCGTGGATGTAATTATACTTGCTAGATACTTGAAAAATAATTTCGTTTCACAGTTACCACATTCTTACAATTATCTAATGCACCAAATAGAAAGATCAGATAAGAAATCTATAGATGCACGATTTGATATGAATTTTATTCATTATGGATTAGATTATAAAGACATGTTGTATAAAGATTTTTCTTCCGAAGCAATCCTCAAGTAATAAAATGTATAAATAACTCTATATAACTTGGTGCAGGGGCGGTTTTGCCCGTCCGACAAAGAAAACGAGAGGTTTTTATGGCACAGTACGAAGAGTTCACAATCGATCAAGGTTCTGATGTATCAGTTACCTTAAATTTAGTGAATACCGATGGTAGTAAGAAAAATCTTACTGGTTATTCGGTGGCAGCAAAAATGAAGAAAACATACAATTCTGCCGATTCCGATACAACATCTTTTACAACCAATATCACTTCACCTGCTACTGGAGGTATCTGTACTTTGGCTCTGACCAATACTCAAACAGATGCTCTCAAGGCGGGAAGATATGTGTACGATGTTGAAATCTCATATGTCGATAGTTCTGCTAATACTGTAATAGAAAGAGTTCTAGAGGGTCGTATCCAAGTCACACCGTCAGTTACAAAGTGAGGTAGGGATATATGACTAATCTAGTTGTCACCGGAGAAACTAAAGTCGCAAAGATTGTAAGCGGCATTACAATCGTAAAATCTATTACAGTTTCAACTCCACAATATACACCCCAAAGAGTCGTCGAAATTAATACGAATTTTGCGAATATATCACACGACGATATCATACGATATGATAGTTCTTCAGACAATTTTCTACCACAATCATTTGATTCAGCATTAGATCAATCTAAAGCAACGATCCGAGGTTACTTCAACACGGGTGGGGACCTAACTTATGATTCCGCGACCGGTAAATTTTCTATTGATGTTGAAGTCGTTTATACAAAAGATAATTTTGATTCAGATTTCAATCTTGCGTTAGATAGTGCCGCTTTGGGTGGTAAAGGTCTTGCATACAACTCCACTACAAACACTCTTAGCATAGACTCCGCTGAACTTGCTGCGTATTTCTCTACGGCCGATTTACCTGAAGGCACCAATCTATATTACACAACATCAAGGGCTGATAGCGATTTTGATGTTAGATTAGCAACTAAGACCACAACGGATGTAGCAGAGGGTGTAAATCTCTATTATACAACTGCTAGAGCAGACTCAGACGCACGTAGTGCTTTGGTTGGTGGTACGGGAATAACATACGATTCTTCAACTGGTAACATCAGCATAACAAATACAGGCGTTACAGCGGCAACATATGGTTCCGCTTCTCAAGTTCCTGTGTTTACTGTAAATGCTCAAGGACAAATTGATTCTGCTGGAACTGTATCAGTCGCAGGTGTTTCTTCAACGTCATTTGATTCAGCATCAGGCATATTTACGATCAACACGGCTGATGGGGGGTCTTACACAACAGCGATTGCCGACTCAGACTTTACCGCCAAAAGAGCAAGAGAATCTGTCTCAGTGACAGACGCAGGTGGTGATGGCTCTCTTACATATGCTGAAGCAACAGGCACATTTACATATACAGGACCTTCTGCGACAGAAGTACGAGCGCATCTCGTAAACGGAATTGGAATAACATACGATTCTGCTTCTGGTGTTATTTCGACAAACGATGCGCAGATTAATCACGATGCACTAAACAACTTTGTTGCAAACGAACACATTGACCACACGTCTGTTACCTTGACTGCTGGCAAGGGTCTTAGTGGTGGTGGTGATATTTCTTCTTCTCGTTCTTTTGCCATCGACTCAGCAGAACTTTATGCTAAATGGGATCATGATGGATTTAACGATTATGTTGCCAATGAACACATCGACCATACTTCAGTTACGCTAACGGCGGGTAAAGGTCTTTCTGGCGGGGGTGACATATCTGCTTCCAGAAGTTTCGCCATCGACTCAGCCGAATTTCTTGCGGGTTACGAAGCATCAATCAATCACGATAACTTGACGGGATTTGTTGGTAACGAACACATAGACCATACGTCTGTTACCTTGACTGCTGGTAAGGGTCTCTCTGGTGGAGGCGATATATCCACGAATAGAACTTTCAATATTGACTCAGCAGAACTTTATGCTCAGTATAACCATGACGATTTTTCCGACTATGTGGCAAATGAACACATCAATCACACAAGCGTCAATATTACTGCTGGTCGCGGTCTATCCGGCGGCGGTGATATATCCACGAACAGAACGTTCAATATAGACTCAGCCGAGTTTGCTTCATATTTCACGACTTCAAATCTACCAGAAGGATCGAATCTCTATTACACAACTGGTCGAACAGACTCAGATGCAAAGAATGCGATATCAGGTGGAACTGGTATTACATACACGGCCGCTACTGGAGTAATCGCAACAAACGATGCGCAGATTGATCATGACGCATTGAATAACTTTGTTGCAAACGAACACATAGACCACACCTCAGTCACCTTGACTGCTGGTAAAGGTCTAAGTGGTGGTGGTGATATATCCACTAATAGAACTTTCAATATTGACTCAGCAGAACTTGCCGCACAATATAGTAAAGTCATTGTACACGACAACACAAATGGTTTCGTTTCAAATGAACATATAGATCACACCTCAGTTACCTTGACTGCTGGCAAGGGTCTCTCTGGTGGTGGTGATATTAGTACTTCAAGATCATTTGCCATTGACTCAGCAGAATTCTTGGCCGGATACGAAGCATCTATCAATCACGATAACCTGACGGGATTTGTGGCAGATGAACACATTGCACATACGTCCGTTACTCTAACTGCTGGTCGAGGTCTATCCGGTGGGGGCGATATATCCACGAATAGAACTTTCAATATTGACTCTGCCGAGTTTGCTGCTTATTTCACGACTGCAAATCTACCCGAAGGATCGAATCTATATTATACTTCTGCCAGAGCAGATTCGGATGCTAGAAATGCTGTTTCTGCTGTTGATAATGGTGGTGATGGTTCGTTCTCTTATAGTCCAATTACAGGCATTTTTTCATATACAGGACCTTCTGCCACAGAAGTGAGAGCGCATTTCGTTGCTGGTACTGGTGTTACTTACAATTCTGCTTCTGGTGTTATTTCTATCGGGCAACCTGTTGCTACAACTGATTCTGTGACATTCTCTGGATTGACTGTATCTGGAAACTTCACGGTCAATGGTACACAAACAATAATCAACACACAAACATTGTCCGTTTCAGATCCGATGATACATCTGGCTGATAGTAATGAAACAAGTGATGTTATTGACATTGGTTTCATAGGTCACTACTCAAATGATGGCGGCATTACAAAAAGACACACAGGATTTATAAGAGACGCAAGCAATAGTCAATATTATCTTTTCAATGGACTTATAGATTCTTCTTTAGATTCGAATCCTCCAAATAATATTGTCAATGTTGGTGGAACAGGTTGGACACTTGCGACACTTAATGTTGGTTCATTGACTGGTAAATATTCTGGATTTGATTCCGATTTCAATGTATCTCTTGACAATGCCGGATTAGACGGTAAAGGTCTTGCTTACAACTCAGGCACCAATACTCTTAGCATAGACTCAGCAGAACTTGCCGCACAATATAGCAAGGTCGTTGTTCATGACAACACAAATGGATTTGTTTCTGATGAACATGTAGCACACACAAGTGTCACCTTGACTGCTGGCAAGGGCCTTAGTGGTGGTGGTGATATATCTGCATCAAGAAGTTTCGCTATCGACTCGGCTGAGTTTCTTGCGGGTTATGAGGCGTCTATCAACCATGACAACTTGACAGGTTTCGTGGCAGACGAACACGTAGCACATACTTCAGTAACCTTGACGGCGGGTAAAGGTCTTTCTGGTGGCGGCGACATTTCAACGAATAGAAGTTTCGCAATCGACTCAGCAGAACTTTATGCTCAGTATAAACATGATGGATTTAGTGATTATGTTGCAAATGAGCATATCGATCACACAGGAGTAACTCTAACTGCTGGCAAAGGTCTAAGTGGTGGCGGTGATATTAGTGCATCAAGAAGTTTCGCTATCGACTCGGCTGAGTTCTTAGCAGGTTTCGAAGCAAGTATCAACCATGATAATCTAACTGGTTTCGTTTCAAATGAACATATAGATCACACCTCAGTTACCTTGACTGCTGGCAAAGGTCTATCAGGTGGCGGCGATATATCTGCTTCAAGATCATTTGCCATTGACTCATCAGAATTGTATGCCAAGTGGGATCACGATGGATTTAACGATTATGTTGCCAATGAACATATCAATCACACCGCCGTCACACTAACGGCGGGTAAAGGTCTTTCTGGCGGGGGCGACATATCCTCGTCTAGATCATTTGCTATCGACTCAGCCGAATTCTTGGCAGGCTATGAAGCGTCAATCAATCACGACAATCTGTCAGGATTTGTAGCAGACGAACATGTAGCACACACAAGTGTCACCTTGACCGCAGGAAAAGGTCTCACTGGTGGAGGCGATATTTCTTCGAATAGAAGTTTCGCTATTGACTCGGCTGAATTCTTGGCAGGGTATGAAGCATCTATAAATCACGACAATCTAACTGGATTTGTTGCAGATGAACATGTAGCACACACCTCAGTCACTCTAACTGCTGGCAAGGGTCTAAGTGGTGGCGGTGACATTAGCGCATCAAGAGCATTTGCTATCGACTCAGCGGAATTTTTGGCGGGATACGAAGCATCCATCAATCACGACAATCTAACTGGATTTGTTGCAGATGAACACATAGATCACACTTCAGTTACTCTAACAGCGGGTAAAGGTTTATCTGGTGGAGGTGACATATCCTCAAACAGAAGTTTCGCAATCGACTCAGCGGAGTTCTTAGCAGGTTTCGAAGCATCAATCAATCACGACAACCTGACAGGTTTCGTTTCAAACGAACATATAGATCACACAAGCGTCACATTAACTGCTGGCAAAGGCCTGTCAGGTGGGGGAGACATTTCCACTAACAGGTCATTTGCCATTGACTCGGCTGAGTTTCTTGCGGGTTATGAAGCATCAATAAATCACGATAATCTTACTGGTTTTGTGTCGGATGAACATGTAGCACACACAAGCGTTACCTTGACTGCTGGTAAAGGTCTATCAGGCGGCGGCGATATCTCCGCTTCACGGTCGTTTGCTATTGATAGTGCAGAGTTCTTGGCAGGATACGAAGCATCCATCAACCACGATAATCTAACTGGTTTCGTTTCAAACGAACACATAGATCACACAGGAGTAACTCTAACTGCTGGCAAGGGTCTCTCTGGTGGTGGTGACATATCTTCTAACAGAAGTTTCGCTATAGATTCAGCAGAATTCTTAGCGGGATACGAAGCATCAATCAACCACGATAATCTAACGGGATTTGTCGCTAACGAACATATCGATTGGACTTCCGCTTCTGCAAACTTCTTCACTACAGGCGATTTGAGAACAAGTGGAGTTATCACAATCGATTCAGACGGTGCTGCTCCTTCTGGTACCGCAAAGAAACTTTATAATGTTAATGGTCGTCTGTATTGGAATGGGGTTGTTCTGGATTCGGATTATAAAGGTGGTGGTGGCGGTGGTGCTTCTGTCACGACTTCGATAACAGCGCCAGTAGGGCCGAGTGATGGTGATCTTTGGTTTAACGAACTTGATGGTACTCTGAACTTATGGTTTGTTGACTCCGATACGAGTCAGTGGGTAGATTTATCGGGACCGGCGGGCGTGGATGGCGTAGATGGCGTAGATGGCGTTTCTGTTACAGTCTTTGACGACACAACTACAGACGCGACTCGTTATCTTCTATTTAATGATGCCACTTCAGGCGCACTTGATTCGGCTTGGGTATCTTCATCAAAACTTACATACAATCCATCGTCTGGTCAAGTTTCGGCGACAGACTTTAACTCGACTTCTGATATCCGTTTCAAAGAAAACGTTGTTCCGTTGGAAGGACAATCTTCGCTTGACATTATAAATAGATTAAATCCAGTCGCGTTTGATTGGAAAGATAACGGAGTTCATAGTTATGGTCTTATTGCCCAAGAACTTGAAAAGATATTGCCAGAACTTGTAACAGAAACAGATGGAAAGAAAGGGGTTTCTTATATTCCTTTGATTGCTTTGCTGATAAAAGGAATACAAGAATTGCAGGAGAAACTAAATGGCTAGACTAAATTTTCCAGCATCACCGACTGATGGACAATCATATGCGTCTGATTCTGGTGGTACATATGTTTGGGATTCTGATAAAACTAAATGGAGCAGAGCGGTAGGTCCTGCATATGTAACTCTAACTGGTATACAGACGCTCACGAACAAAACCTTGACAGCCCCCATCATTGCGACGATCAGCAATACAGGAACAATCACGCTCCCCACGTCTACAGATACTCTTGTGGGCAGGGCGACGACAGACACACTTACCAACAAGACCCTGACTGCCCCGGCAATTTCAAGTCCGACTATGACCGGGACGATACTTGAGGACGTATATACACTCTCTGGAACTACCCCGGCGCTGGACCCTGACAACGGCTCCATCCAGACTTGGACGCTATCCGGCAACTCGACGCCAACGGACAGCCTCTCGGCTGGCGAGTCTATCACCCTGATGATTGACGATGGCACTGCCTACACGATCACATGGCCAACGATGACTTGGATCAACAACGCCGGGTCTGCCCCGACACTTGCAACCAGTGGGTATACTGTCGTGGTTCTGTGGAAGGTATCCACGACTCTCTACGGCGCACTGGTGGGGGATGGCACCTGATGCTGGCGCGTAAACTCATGGGGGCCGGTGGTTTTGGTGGTGGTCCTGCCACTTTTGAGGGCTTTACAATAGATGTAAATTACACCTCTAACTATGTGACCCTGTATGAATTTAGAGTGGTTGACCACGATGACGTGGAATGGGCCTTGGCCCTTACACCTAAATCGGACTCGTTCCTGACATATAATTCTATTAGTGCGGGAGAGGTCTGTGGAAACGGCACCGACGTTGCAAATCAGGTTCTGAATAACTTGCAAGACGGATCGCCAGATATTTCCAGTTCAACAAGTGCTGTTGGCGGTCAGGTTGCAAGCGCGACAAGCAGTTCGGGCCTAAAGTTGTTTTTCAAGCCCTCAATCTCAAGGTCTGTGAAATACTTGGATATCGCTTTCAATAACTATTATGGCTACGCAGGTGGGTCTATGACCCTGTACGCAGGTGATTCAGAAACGGTTTTAACGCCCTCGGACTCACCGGCCAACTCCTCAGACGTCTATCAAACCACGGGGAATAGTAACGGTAAGTGGTATCGCTGGACGTATCCAGAAGACCCAACTTGAGAATGAGGATAAAATGACGGACATTCTAATCACCGACCTTGGCACGATCCCGCGCAGGATTTCCGAAAGGGACTTCCGCAGGGCAAACCCGAATGTGTCGTTCCCGGAGATGCTCACAAACGAGATGATCGCTCCTTATGGCGCAGCGTTTGCTGAACCTGCCAGTCCAGTTCCTGACGGAAAGCGGATTGTCTCAACGTCCTTTGTTGAAACCAACGGCCAATGGGCGCAGGTTCACACGCTTGAAGACATTCCTCCACCGACAGTAGCGGAAATCGTCTTGTCCCCAACACAGTTTCACACGGCGCTGCGGGTCAACGGTCTCGACGCTGCGGTGAAAACGGCAATCAGTGAAATGCCGGATCAGGTACAGAAGGCGAGCGCCGAAGTTCGACTGGAATACGCATCTGCGTTTCACCGGACTGACCCACTTGTCACGGCGCTGGCTTCCGCTGTTGGCCTGACAGATGAACAAGTCGATGCAATGTGGATTGCGGCCAAAGACTATCTGTGAATAAACAACACGCAGTGATCTATATTATATAAGTATAAAAATATGCTGATAAGAAAATTAAAACAATATCCACAGCATTACTACACATAGACACAACGTTTTCTGGGTTCGCTACTACAGTTGGTCAGACCAGAAGAACCTACCAGCTAATAGTCAAAGGAGACGAAGATGGCGATTAAAGTATCAGGAATAACGGTTATCAATGATAACCGCGAATTGACCAATTTAAACTCCATGAGTGGAGTAATTGCTACTGATTCTGACATCAGGGGCGCGGCGATCTCTAGCGACAAATTAATAACTATTTCCGGTTTCAATACGGCTAACTATTACACTGATATTGATTCTACCGGTTCTGCCAACATCACTTTAGATTTGAAGGCCGGTATCAACTATCGATTCATTTTACGAAAAAATCTCACACTGACAAATCCAATAAATTACGCTGGAATGAATGGAAAATCTGGGTTCATCGAGGCGATACAAGATTCCACTGGAAGTCACACTTTGTCTTACGAAACAGACTGGTTGTTCTCTCCCGGCACCCCACCAGATTTAGCTGATAGCGCAAGAGCTTCCGATTTGTTTGGATATCAGGTACAAGATAGTGCCATGATAATTTCTCGAATAATCTCTCTGTCTAATAGGTTACCAGCTTAAGGTTAAAAATCATGGCAATCAAAATTAATGGCACTAACGTAATCAACGACGCCGAAAAATTTGTGAATATAAAAGACGTTCCCGCAAATTACATTGCGACAGATTCAGATGTTCGGGGATTCGCTTACATAGACGCAAACGACTCTGACCTGTTGATGGACGTGTACAATAACTTCATCGCTCTCAATTATGTCGCCATTTCCCCCTCCGGTACGGACGTGACTTGGGACCCTTCTAAGTCGATAAATTTTACGGTTCGTATGGACGGTAATTATACTATGAAAAACCCAACTCGAACACTATCGCCTTTTGAGGGGAAAACAGGAACATTTGAATTGTGGCAAGATTCGACTGGTTCTAGAACTATGTCTTGGGAATCGGATTGGAAATTTACAAGCGGTTCTGCTCCGACATTATCCAATTCGCCGGGGGTCACTGATCTTTTTGCATACACCATTGTTGATTCGGATATCATAGTTTTTAGTGAATATAGTTTTGGTATACCCAAGCCATTACCAAGTCCACCAAGTCCAGAGCTTATAGTATCATTCAGAGGACATATTCTGGGCAGAGAAAATAATATTGATAATCCAACTGGTACGACCATTTTGAGGTTAGATTCAAGCGCCGGCCCCGGCGGCACCAGTGTGGTTAATAACAAAGACTTTATTATTCTTACAGGATTTTGGGATAACACAACATCGACCACAATAACCGCCTCTGTTGGGGGGACGGCTGCCACCGAAATTATAGAAAACTATTCGTCAGGAGAGTATCCAGAAGGCGCTTCATTTTATTTCAAATCGGATTCAAATTACAGCATTTCTTCGGGTAGCACCAAAATTACTGCCACTTCAGACTACACGAATTATCCGACTGGTGTCGCTTTAATATTCAACACTAATGGAGCAGACTATACAATTTCGGTCGGTAATACCGTAGAGGCTGATGGGCCAAGCGCGTTGAACACAACTCTGAACGCAGAAGCGGTGACTACAGTGCCAGCGAACACGTACAGAATTAAAACCTACTTCGGTACAGGTAGACCAATCAACGTCCGCCTTCAGAACCTGAATGTGACATATCCTAGTGATGATTGGACAACAAACTCCTTTGATGGAGATGGAGCGAATGGCGGCAAGGATGATATGAATTATTCGTATATAATTTTAGGTCCGGGTGATATTGATTCGGATTTCACATTCACAACAAATGATGCTGGCCGTCAAGCGCACCACATCATGAGCATAGACTTAACGAAAGCCTAAAGTCATGGCAATCAAAATATCCAATAACACAATTATCGACGACAGTAGAGGTATAGCGTCCGGAACCGGGCTTGATGGTCCGGTAGTTGCAAGTGTTAATAAAATTCAGGGCCAGTGGCTGCTAAATAGAGTAGATTCGAATGCGATCTATTCAACAGAAAACGCTACGGCCGCATACAATATTGTAACACTAGATTCGAATGGGTCTGCGCAAATTTCTATCGATATTCGTTCGGAAATAAATGTGAGTTTTGTGTTGAGGAAAAATCTGACAGTTAATAATCCTATCGGTACATCACTGTTTCCGGAATTGTCCGGCAAAACCGGCACAATAAGAGCATATCAAGATTCTACGGCGGGACATACATTGTCATGGGGTAGTAGGTGGTTATTTAATAATGGCGAAACGCCCGTTCTAACAGATTCGGCCAATTATGGTGATGTTTTTTACTATCTCGCATTCGATAGCGATCAATTTTTAGTGCGGCGAGTGAGCGAAGGTATCATAACTTTCCCGTAACACAAAATCGTTTTACTTATAAATAGATAAAACAAATCTACATAAGGATAAGACATGGCGAATCCTACAACAAGAGATGGCTTCCGTGATTATTGTTTAAGAGCATTAGGTGAACCTGTTCTTGAAGTCAACATTGATGAAGACCAGATTGAAGATCGTATTGACGAAGCGATTCAATATTGGCAAGCATTTCATTCCGAAGCAACTTATAGAACCTATGTGGCACAACTGATCGGCGATGCGGATGTGTCAAATGAATATATTTCCGTAGCATCTGATGTTCTCTATGTCAATAGATTATTCCGTATCAGCACTGGTTCTACTGGTGCTGGTATGTTTGATTTGAAATATCAGTTCATACTAAATGATGTGGCAAACATGGGATCGTTCATGGGCGATCTGGCTTATTACGTTCAGTTGAAACAGTATATGGAAATATTGGATCAAACTCTGAATGGCAATCCACAAGTCACGTTTGTTCGTAAGATGAATCGTCTATATGTCATGGGTGATTTTGCTGATAATGACATTCAATCTGGAGATTATGTTGTATACGAAGCCACCAAACTTGTAGATAAATCCACATATGGTGAAGTCTATAACGATATATGGTTAAAGAGATATGCTACGGCATTATTGAAAAGACAATGGGGCGCTAACCTGATCAAGTTTGAAGGTATGCAGTTGCCAGGTGGGGTCACATTGAACGGTCGACAAATGTTTGATGATGCGAATAACGAAATCCAATCGCTTGAAGAAACTTTAAGAATGACATGGGAAGAACCTTGTGACTTTTTTGTAGGGTGAATAATATGGAAGCATTCGTATATAAATGGACTGATGAGGCAACCAATATGCTTTACGTTGGGTATCATAAAGGTGATCCTGACGATGGTTATGTATGTTCAAGTAAATATATGTTGGCCGAATATGAAAAACGTCCTGAAGATTTTTCGAGAACTATTATCGCTACAGGAAAAAAGAAAGATATGATTGATTTAGAATCTTCTATATTGAAAGCGGCAAATGCTTCTACAAATGAGATGTATTACAATAGACATAACGGTGGCAAGTTTTACTTGTCTGAACACAGTGAAGAAACAAAGAGAAAAATCGGCGCTGCAAATAAAAAAATAAGAACAGGATCAACTTTATCGGAAACACATAAAGCAAATATAGGGAAATCCATTAGGGGAGAAAAAAATGGGTTTTATGGAAAAACTCATACAGAAGAAACCAGAAGAAAAATGTCTGAGGCGAATCTTGGGAAAACAATGAAGGATTCGACAAAGGAAAAACTATCCAATCATTGGAAAGGTAGAACATGGACTTTAATCGATGGGAAAAGAGTATGGAGTCAAAAATGAAAACGTTTAAGCAGTTTATGGAAGACAAATATCCTAATCAAGACCCACCAGAAACAAGACCAGAGATTAGATCGGTTGAAGATGATATAGCATATGGTGCTAAAGGTTATGACCTAAAGATAAAAAAGAAGAAACAATAAATGGCAACGAATCATTACTTCAACCAAAAAGTTTCAAGTGAACAACAACTCTACGAAGATATCATTGTAGAGTCCTTGAAGTTTTATGGTCAAGATGTGTATTATCTTCCTCGCGATATTGTGAGAGAAGACACGATTCTTGGTGATGATGTTCCTTCTAAATTCAACTCGGCATATATCGTGGAAATGTATCCCGAAAATGTCATGGGATTTGATGGAGAAGGTGATCTTTATACAAAGTTCGGAGTAGAGATTCGTGATGCCGCTACCTTTGTTCTTGCGAGAAGGAGATGGTCACAAACGGTCGCACGATTAGATAACGAGATAAGTTCTGTAAGACCCCGAGAAGGTGACTTGATCTATCTTCCTATGTCAAAATCTCTTTTTGAGATTATGCATGTTGAACACGAAGATCCGTTTTATCAGTTACGAAATCTTCCAGTGTATAAGTTGCGTTGTGAGTTGTTTGAATATAATGATGAGCAGTTTGATACGAATATTGCTGAAATAGATGAAATTGAAAAAGACTTTGCTTATCGTTGGAACATCACGACAGATTCGGCGGGTGCTGGTTACACAGTTGGTGAAACTGTCACCCAAACACTTTCAAGCGGTATTGTTATCTCTGGTGAAGTTGTAAGATGGGCCGATTCAGATGCGACTATGTGGGTCGCTCATGTTGGTGGTGATGACTCGGCTGGTAATGGTTATAACTTCCATGAGTTTACTACAGGAATCAATATTGTTGGTGGGACTTCAGGCACAAGTATCAATGTTGCAACAGTCACAGAAACGAACACAATATCCGCAAACGAAGACAACTCAGCATTTGAAACATCAGCAACAGATATGGATTTCTTAGACTTCTCTGAAGACAATCCATTTGGAGATCCAAGATAATGTTACGTTTTAAGCAATATATATCAGAGGGTGTTAAATTAAAGTTGATTCGTGGTGGGAATCAAGATACGCTCAAAATGTGGAATAAGGGTGATTCAAAATGGGTCGAATTGCGAGGTAAACCAAATTTTGAAACCAACTATGATCCTAAAGACCCTTTACATAAAGCGATAACAATGTTAGGTAAATCTGCAAATATATCAGATTTTGTAAATGGTGATGAAGTGAGCATTAATCCAAATCACCCGGATGCAAGAAAATCATTAAGAGTGATAAAGAAGTTAATGAAATAGAGTCGAAAGAACCGAAATAAATGCTAACCAACTATTTCTATCATGAACGCATAAGAAAATCAGTAGCGATGTTTGGGTCGCTATTCAAGGAAATCTATGTGCTGCGGAAAAATGCGAATGGTGATATTCGTAGTTCTGTAAGAGTTCCTTTATCATATGCACCGAAACGAAAATATCTTGATAGGTTGAGAGAGAACCCTGATCTTGATACCGACACAAAAGTTGCTATCAAGTTACCTCGTATGTCTTTTGAAATCATAAATTATCAGTATGCTTCAGAAAGGCAACTGATCAAGACACAAACTATAACACAATCTGGGACTACGGTTTCCAACAGAAGAAAAATATATGCCCCTGTTCCATATAATATTAGTTTTCAGTTGAACATATATGCCAAGACACAAGAAGATGCTTTACAGATTGTTGAGCAGATCATTCCATATTTTACGCCTCAGTATAGTTTATCAATCAAACCATTCACCGATTATGATGTGATAGAAGATGTTCCGATCACTCTGATGTCTATGACATTTACGGATAACTATGAAGGCACTCTTTTAGATAGACGAATGATCATTTACACATTGGACTTTGAAATGCACGCCAATTTCTATGGCCCAACAGCACCAACACCAAATATTATTCGCAAAGTCATCAATAATCTTTATCTGATGGAAGAAGGTCCATCAGATTCGGATGTAAAGTTTGCGACAATCACAGTATTACCAAATCCATTAAACGTATCCCCTGATTCTGACTATGGTTTCACGACAACAATAGTAGAAACAGTAGATAGCACATAAGGAAAAAAACAATGCTAACATTCAAAAAATACTTAGAAGAGAAAAAAAGAGGCCTCTGGGACAATATTCATGCCAAGAGAAAAAGAGGTGAAAAACCAGCGAAACCTGGTGACCCGAATTATCCTGATAAAGAAAATTGGGAAAAATTGACTAAAGAGGAAAAAGATCCAAACGAATATGATAAAGAAGGCGATATGGCTAAGGGTCAATTAAAGACTCTGGTACGTAACGCTTCTGATCTTATGAAGATGATGGGTGACGACGACAATCTCCCTGAGTGGGTGCAGTCTAAAATCACCAAAGCGGAAGACTATATCTCGTCCGTTCGTGATTACCTTCAATCAGAGAAGGAAAAAATGAACGAAGAGAAAAAAGACCCACGTCTAGTACGTGCTGGAGTTGAAAGTTTCAATAAACCTAAAAGAACACCTAGTCACCCAACAAAATCTCATATTGTTGTCGCCTGATTCGGATTATGGTTTCATGACGACAATAGTAGAAACGGTAGATAGCACATGATAAGTTTTAGAAAATTCGTATCCAATAGTTCAATTCAATATGTCGCCGAAAATAATATGTCTCTTGGTGAACTTTATAGAGTTGGATCTGAAGCATATTACAAAACATTCCGAGAAGCGCGAGAACTCTATAACGAGGGAAACTTGGAACTTTCAGGTGTTGATAAGTTCATGATAGAACAAACTGACATTGGTGAGTTTGGTTTGTATGAAGGCAATCATGTACCTCTTGATTGTCCTCTTATGGAAGAAGAACAACCAGAACTCAATAAACCTAAAGTTGGCGGACCAAAGAAATATTATGTTTATGTAAAAGATCCATCAACGGGCAATGTCAAGAAAGTTTCTTGGGGCGATACAACGGGATTAAAAGTAAAAATAAACAATCCTGAAGCAAGAAAATCGTTTGCAGCAAGACACAAATGTGATCAGCAAAACGATAAAACATCCGCAGCGTATTGGGCTTGTAGACTACCTTATTATGCAAAGCAACTTGGACTTTCGGGCGGGGGATCATTTTTCTGGTAATTTATGAATCCATATGTAGATACGCATATCAGTGAAAACGAATGGTTAAGATCATTCAATACAAATCTTGATAATTCTGAACTTATCTGGCATAGAGACAGAAAGGACAGGACTATATTTGTTATGTCTGGAGACAATTGGCGTTTTCAAAGAGAAAATGAATTACCTGAATTGTTAGTTCCCGGTAAAATTTTTAATGTAGAGAAAATGGTATATCATAGACTTATTATGGGAACCAATAATCTAATATTAAAAATAAAAGAACGCGACTTTTTATAAATAGACATATGAATACAAAAAATGAACAACCTCCAATTATACTTGAAGACCACCCAAATTGTGGCACTGAAGATTGTTGCGGAGAATGTGAGACTGCTACAAAAAAGGAAGACCTGAAAGATGATAAGATTCAGACAGTTTCTATATGAACAAGACAAATGTGATCTTATATCATATCGTCATATGAAAGAATTTGAAAAATTTGTTGATCGTATGTTTCAGAAGTTCCATATTGATTTCAATTTCACAAAACATTTCGCAGATCGTATGAGCGACAACAGAAATAATCCTTGTATCAAAATGCAAGAGTTGGCTGACTTCATCAAAAAGATATATAAGAATAGTGGTAAATCTATCAAGAGCGTAGAGGGATCGGAAGCAGTAATTAAAGACATGCAATCAGATTTAAATATTCCTATTGCCGTCACATACGATAGCAGGAACGATGAATTTGATGTTGCGGCAAAAACGATTATGCGAAAGAAAAACTTCAGCACACCGAATAGAACAATAAGGTTTTAAAATGAATGATAATATTAATGATGATTTTGAGAAATCCAGAAGTACTTATTTTGAACTCCTAGAAACAGGCAAACAATCACTTGAAACTTTAGTGAGAGTTGCTGAAGAAACGGAACATCCAAGAGCATTTGAAGTTCTTGCCACGATGATCAAAAATCTATCAGATATTAATGATAGGGTTCTTGATCTGCATAAGAAAAACAAAGAACTCAAAACAATGGACAAGAAACAGTTGGAACCGCCCGACAAGATTACCAATGTTTTTATCGGTTCTGCTGTTGAACTTCAAAAACTGATAGCAGAACAAAATCAAACTATAGACATTACACCAAATGACGATAACGAATGACATTGAATTTGCATTAGGTAGAAATACTAATGTAAAGAAACATGGTATTGTAGACAGTTGGTCGTCTGAACAAGTTTCAGAATATGCCAAGTGCATGAAAGATCCAAAATACTTTGCCAGAAACTATTGTAAAATCATTTCGCTTGATAAGGGACTTATAAATTTTGAATTATATCCATATCAAGAAAATATGTTTGAAGCGTTTGAAAAGAACCGTTTCAATATCATATTGGCTTGTCGGCAGTCTGGCAAATCCATTTCTTCTGTGGCATATTTGTTGTGGTATGCGATTTTTCACCCCGATAAAAATGTGGCAATCCTTGCAAACAAAGCGGCAACAGCAAGAGAAATGCTTTCTCGCATTACATTGATGCTGGAGAACTTACCATTCTTTCTACAACCCGGCACAAAAGTACTCAATAAAGGTTCAATAGAGTTTTCCAATAACTCTCGAATATTTGCGGCTGCGACTACAGGACAATCCATTCGTGGTCAATCGGTTTCTCTGCTTTATCTAGACGAGTTTGCATTTGTTGATAATGATGTTGAATTCTATACGTCAACATATCCCGTTGTCGTTGCTGGTACATCTACAAAGATTATTGTTACATCTACTGCAAATGGCGTAGGCAATGTCTTTGAAGATTTATGGACCGGAGCATTACAAGGCACAAACGATTTCAGACCATTCAGAGTTGATTGGTGGGACGTTCCAGGAAGAGATGAAAAGTGGAAAATAGACACCATCAAAAACACTTCACAATTACAGTTCGACCAAGAATTTGGAAACGAATTCTTAGGCACAGGTGATACATTGATCAATGGCGAAACTCTTATGAAACTAAGAGCAATAGAACCTATCAAGACTCTAGAAAAAGGTGATTTGAAAATCTACAAAGAACCTGAAAAGAAACATCAATACCTTGTTTTAGTTGATGTGGCAAAAGGTAGAGGTCAAGACTACTCATCATTCAATATCATTGATATCACGAATGAACCTTTTGAGCAGGTTGTCACATATCGCAATAACAAGATATCTCCAATTCTATTCCCGAATGTGATAGAAAAATATGCCAAGATTTTCAATGAAGCATATGTTATTGTAGAAGCCAACGATCAGGGTTCTTTGGTGACGAAAGGGCTTTATTATGATCTAGAATACGAAAATCTTCATGCTTCATCATCTATCAAAGCGGATGCTCTTGGTATTGAAATGAATAAAAAGGTGAAGAGAATAGGATGTTCTTCCATCAAAGATATTATCGAAAGTAATAAACTCAGACTCTATGACAAAGAAACAATCAAAGAGTGTACCACCTTTGTTGCAAAAGGTCAATCATATGAAGCATCAAACGGAAATCATGATGATCTTATGATGAATCTTGTTCTGTTTGGATATTTCTCAGTCACAGAAATGTTTGAAGACATGTCAAATGTCAATCTCAAGAAAATGATATTTGATGGTAGAATCCAAGAGATTGAGAATGATATGGTACCATTCGGATGGATAAACAATGGTGTTGAGGATGCAATAAAAGAAGAGGAGAACAAGAGGTCCTCGTTCTCCTTTGAAGTTATTGATAATCCTTGGTAGTTATTTCAATATGTTTTACTCCACAATGTGGGCAGAACATTTTATCGGGTTTATATTTCTCTTGACTTGCGATGCTCCACCAACCAAGACATTCTGAACATGTATAATGAAAAATATATTCTACTGAAGTTTTTATTCCCAATGTTTGCGGTCCTCTTCAGTATCAAATCCATACCGATATTCTTGTAGTTCTTCGGCAGTCATATCGACTGCTTCAACCCGAATCCCCTTACCAGTTCCTTCAGGCCACCAATGAGGATCATATTGGCGACCGTAATAACGATCAGCACTGCCACGATCTTGTGGTGATCCGTGTTTTGCTATTTGATTTGATTCTTTAGAAACGATAGTCATTCATTCACCTTTTGCTTCCCGTGCTTTTTTCATCCGTTCATAACCAACGATCCATTCATCGGGCATCTTGATTTTCGGAGTAGGGACTTTGAGTTTAACTTTCTTGTTCTTGAATTCCGACTTGAGTTCCTTGGCGAGATTGGGTCCCATGAACCGAGAGACCAGTTTCAGCAAGCATTCAACAAACGAGCCATCGTGGTGCATATAACCAGCACTGTGTGCGAGTTCATGAAGTAGAGTGTATTCATTGAAACCGAATTCGGGGTTCAGTTCGATTATGCCGTTCCAATAAGCAAGACCAGCAGTCCGCGAACCAATCTTCCGAGCGCGAACTTCAAGAGTCTGAATATCATTTCCGATAGGACCTTTGACTTTCTGCCATGTTGCCGACTTCACGACTTTGTTGGCATAAGCAATCGCTTCTTTGATTGACGAAAACCTGTGAATGGATTCGAAGTTCTTACGCTCAAACGACCATTCGGCTCTGTAGACTTTCGACCGTTGAGAATCGGTATGCGCGGTCTTGCCTTTATTAGAAAGGGCAAGTTTGTTCTTCATCTTACCTAGATAGTTGAGATACGCACGAATCGTATCGTGATCCCAACCATAGTCGGCTTTCAACCGAGAAACGAGTTCTTTCTGTTCGGCGGTGTAGACGAGCATTAGAAGTCTCCCCAGTTCATTTTCATTCCTACGTTCATTTCTGCGTTCCGCCGAGCCGCATCAAAACTAACAAACGGACCAGCAGAGGTGAAATCATCATCCAACCGACCTTTCGGAGTGAAGACCATATAACCTTGGAAGGTCTTATGGATCATAACCGGTTTCAGAGAGTTAGTCGATTCATTGTATTCATTGAAGGTCATCATGCTCATGGTGATTCTCTCTTTCTCTCTCTTACATACTTAATATAAGCATTGCGAGACCAAATGTCAAGAGGGTGAAGGAACTTTTTTTACATCATAATCTGATTACACGCATAACCATCCGAGTCGGCAAGGTGTAGATCAAGAATCATTTGTTCTTCTACGATATCCATGTTCTGTGATTCGATCAATGCGTGACCTTCAGCATGGTAGTAGTTCCGCCAGTACCGCTCAAGTTTGTCATTCAAACCATTGGCATGGGCAACAAGAATTTTCTTGCCGTTGATGAAGTCGTAAACTTTCAGATTCCAGTTGGACATGATTCTCTCTTTCTCTTACATACTTAATATAAGCACTCTTGAATCAAATGTCAAGAGCATCCGGGATATTTTTTCAAAAAAGATTCGAAAAGAATCACTTCCATCTCGTATGCTTCGACTTCCCAAGGAAACTCATAGTAGTTTGCGAGGTCAGAAGCAACTTCTTCGTTCCTCCACAGAACGGTATCGATATTTTCGGCCTTCATTTCGCCACGTGCATACTGCTTGACGTGAACCATTTCGTGACAAACAGTTTTGATCAGTTCATCAAAACCCAGAAACTCCGACAGTTCGATTTCAAACATGCGCTTGTCGATTTCAAGAACAGCACCGGCCGTTTCGCCCATGTCGGAACTGAATTCAACCGTAATGTCGAGAGTCCGCATCCGAGGCATTAGTTCTTCGATGCAATGATAAATGACACGCTCAGTAAGGATTTTCATCCATTGGGCGCCATTCATGATTTCTACATAGTTCATATGATTCTCTCTCTTACACTATTAATATAAGCATTCGAAAGTGATTCGTCAAGTGCTAAAAAGCATTTTTTTATAAATAGAAATAATGATTATTCGTATTATGATAACATATCAATAACTCTATAAGAGAGGTAGACTCATGGCATTATTCACTCCATCAGAATCTCCAGCGGTAACGTTCAAGGAGATCGATTTAACTGGTGTAGCACCGAATGTTCAGTCAACCACAGGCGCTTTTGTTGGCGATTTTAGTTGGGGTCCAGTGAGAGATCCTGTTCTTATTGCAAACGAAAACGAATTGGTTACTACTTTTGGCGCACCAGATTCAGATAACACTATAGATTTCCATTCGGCTGCTTACTTCCTGAAATACTCAGGCAGTCTACAGGTCGTGAGAGAAGCGACTTCAGCGGCCAAAAACTCTTATGATTCCGATGCTGCTTCAGCACCAACTGTACGGGAACGGGATCATTTTGACACTCAAGTGACCGCACTTGATAGTGACAATCATACATTTATTTCAAAATATCCGGGCGAACTCGGCAACGCAATTAAAATTGAAGTTTGCCCAGTTGACTCAGCCGGTACTGCGTTTGATGCGTGGACCTATGTGAATGAATTTGATTCGGCGCCCGGTACATCCACATACGCTTCAAATAGAAGTGCTACCAATGACGAAGCACATGTTATCGTCGTTGACAGAACTGGTAAAATGACTGGTACTGTTGGTACCATTCTCGAAAGATATCCATTCGTTTCTCTTGCTAAAAACGCAAAGAATACTGATGGTTCCACAAACTACATCAAAGATGTTATCAATGGCCGTTCACGTTACATTTGGATGGCCGGTTTTGGTAACCAATCAAAGTTTGATGCTCTTGCTGGTACTGATGCGGATTCCGGAGACAACTTCATATTCTCGGGTGGCGCTGTTCAAACATTCACCATGCAAGGTGGTGTGAACTCAGGAACTCTTACCACGTCAGAATATGCGACAGGGTTTGACGAGTTTGAAGATGTTGACAATATTCAGGTGGATTTCTTGATTGCGCCTGGTATGTCATCAAGAGCGAATCAAACAACCGTTGTCAATGATCTTATCGCGATTGCCGGATCGACTCGCAAAGACTGCGTTGTTGTAGCATCACCCGCAAGATCGGATATCGTCAATGGCGCAACTCCAGTTGCCGATGCTGTAACAACCGCGAACACATTTACGAACTCGTCGTATCTGTTCATGGATAATGCTTACTTCAAAATATACGACAAATATAATGATCAGTATATCCACATTCCGGCGGCATCATCAACTGCTGGTGTTATGGCACTATCTGATCTTTCTTCTGCTCCTTGGTTCTCACCAGCAGGCGCGAGAAGAGGTAACTATCTTGGTGTAACAGCATTGACATATTCGCCAACAAAAGCAAATAGAGACACACTCTATAAAGCAGGTATCAACCCAATCGCCAATATTCCTGGCGAAGGTCTGATGCTTTATGGTGATAAGACACATCTACGCAGACCATCCGCATTTGATAGAATCAATGTGCGCCGTCTGTTCCTTGTTCTTGAAAGATCAATCGCAATTGCCGCAAGATCGGTCATGTTTGAATTCAACGATGAATTCACCCGTGCCGAATTTGTGAACATTGTTGAACCTCTTTTAAGAGAAGTCAAAGGTCGTCGTGGTATCACTGACTTCCGCGTTGTGTGTGATGCGTCAAACAACACCGCCGCTGTTATAGATAGAAATGAGTTCGTTGCTGATATCTACATCAAGCCAGCGAGATCAATCAACTATGTCACCCTCAATTTCGTTGCTGTTCGCACTGGTGTGGATTTCAACGAAGTTGTTGGCACAGTATAATAAGGAGATAACAGATGGCTGTTTTAGGTATTGACGATTTCAAAGCAAAACTGAAGGGGGGTGGCGCACGTTCAAACCTCTTCAAAGCAACACTCAACTTTCCACTCTTTGCGGGTGGTGATGTTGAACTCACATCTTTCATGTGCGAAGCCGCACAGTTACCTGGGTCTACCATTGGTATGATTCCTGTGCCTTTTCGGGGTCGTATCCTGAAAATTGCTGGTGATCGTACATTTGATGACTGGACCGTTAATATTATTAACGATACAGACTTCAAAATTCGGAACTCCTTTGAACGCTGGATGAACACAATCAATGCCCACTCAGCAAATACTGGTTTGACGAATCCTGCATCTTATATGGTGGACATGTTTATTGAGCAACTTGATAAAGATGGTTCTTCCATCAAAAGATATGACTTCAGAGGAACATTCCCTATTGCGGTAAGTCCTATTGAAGTTTCATATGGTGATCAAGACACTATTGAAAGATTCCAGACAACACTTGCTGTCCAGTACTGGGAAGATGTGGCAATCACAACATAAAACATGACTAAATAAGACTAGGAGGGGAAACTCTCCTAGTCATTATTACTTACATGAAGGCTAGACATGGCGGAACAAGATACACAAAAAAGTGATGGTTTTTCGATATTTGGTTTTGAAATCAAGAGAAAAACCAAAGAAGATCCGAATTTAAAAGCGATTGTACCAAAAGTAGACGAAGACGGTCCTGGTTACATGACCGCTGCCGGGGCGCATTTTGGTCAATATGTTGATATTGATGGAAACTCCGCAAAAGATAACTATCAGTTGATTATGCGATATAGAGGAATTGCTCTCTATCCAGAAGTCGATATGGCAATTGAAGACATTGTGAACGAATCTATTGTCGGTACGGAATCTGGGTTTGGTTTAGAACTGAATATGGATGATGTAAAAATTTCGGATTCCATAAAGAAAAAGATAAAAGACGAATTTGATGACATATTGAATATGTTGAAATTCTCCGATTTAGGTCATGACATTTTTCGGAGATGGTATATTGATGGAAGAATTTGTTTTCAATTGATTGTAGATGAAAAGAATCCCAAGAAGGGTATTCAAGAAATTCGTCCAATCGACACATCTAAACTTCGTAAAATCAAAAATATCACAAGAAAAAGAGATGAAAGAACTGGTGCGCCGATCATTGATAAAGAAGAAGAATTCTTCATATATCAAGATAAGGTTGCCACAAATAACAAATTGATTTCGGCACCTATTGCTGCTGGGGGTGTCAAAATTTCAAAAGATGCGATTCTCTATACTACATCAGGATTACTTGATGAGAATATGAAGACTGTGATTTCGTATCTTCACAAAGCATTGAAACCAACAAACCAACTTAGAATGATGGAAGATTCTCTTGTTTTGTACAGATTGGCAAGAGCGCCTGAAAGAAGAATTTTCTATGTAGATGTTGGCAACTTGCCTAAAGGCAAAGCAGAAGAGTACATGAAAGGTATCATGGCTCGGTATCGCAATAAGTTGGTATACGATGCGAGTACAGGCGAGATAAAAGACGACCGTAAGTTTATGGCAATGACAGAAGATTTCTGGATGCCGAGAAGAGAAGGCGGCCGCGGAACTGAAGTTTCTTCATTGCCGGGTGGCGATAATCTTGGGCAAATAGATGATGTCATTTTCTTTCAAAAGAAACTGTATAAATCTCTTGGTGTTCCTATCTCAAGAATGGAACCAGAAACAAACTTCTCTCTTGGTAGATCAAATGAAATCACAAGAGATGAATTGAAGTTCCAGAAATTTGTTGATCGTCTTAGAAAAAGATTTTCTCTCGTATTCAAGGAATGCTTGAAGCGACAGTTGATACTCAAAAATATCGTGACCGAGGAAGATTGGAATGATCTAAACGGCGATTTATTTTTTGAATATGATCGTGACAATCACTTTACGGAACTGAAAGAGGCTGAATTGCTTCGTGAAAGACTACAGAACATGGATGTCATTCAGAACTATGTTGGACAATACTTCAGCCAAGAATGGGTGATGAAAAATGTTCTGAGACTTTCCGATGATGATATTGAAGAAATGAAAAAGCAGATTATGCAAGAAACACCAAAAGAAGAAGAAGCGCCGCCTGAACAGGAACCCGAAGCGGAACCCGAACCGGAACCTCAGCCGCAAGGCCAAAAACATTCTATAGATATTAATGTCAAACCGCAAAAAGAAGATACCGACTGGTCACAAGTCGCCGATCTTGAACTGACTGAAAATTTGAATAGGATGATTGCTAAAAAGTTGAATAAATGACATGTCTCATGAAAATAAATTACTCGCTACTGCCTTACTCTATAGTGATGAAAACACAGAAGAGGTCCGAAAGGAACTGAAAGAACTAAAGTTGGGTATCTTGAAAAAGATATCTGCTTTGATGGAAGACATAGAGACTATTGATAATAGATTGCTTGAAGAACAAACAACTATTGTAGAAGGTCCTAAAGGTGATAAGGGGGAGAAAGGTGAAAAAGGTGATACGGGACCAGTAGGTCCGCAAGGATTGATTGGTGAACAGGGCGAGATTGGTCCTCAAGGCGTTCAAGGCGATAAAGGTGAGCAAGGCGAAAGAGGTCTTGATGGTTCCCAAGGAGAAAGAGGACCTCGTGGTTATCAAGGGCCGATAGGACCTAAAGGCGATAAGGGCGATAAGGGGTTTCAAGGAGAAAAAGGTGAACAAGGCGAACCAGGTATCCAAGGAAAAAAGGGAGATACTGGTGAAACTGGACCTAAAGGTGACCGAGGCGAAAAAGGTGATATTGGTCCAAGAGGTCCTGAAGGATCAACCGGTCCCATGGGCCCAAAGGGAAAAAGAGGCGATAAAGGTGATACGGGACCAGTAGGACCACAAGGCCCCGAAGGTCCTGCTGGCAAAGATGCAGCATTGCCAAATGTGCAGCCATACATTGAAGAAGTAGAAAAGAACTTCAAGACATGGCAAGCAAATGTGAATAAGTCATTAAGTACATTAGGCGGTGGCGGTTCTTATAATTTGATGGACAATGCTGATGTTGTTCGTACACGAAAAGAGAATATACCAGATCGTGCTATACTGATATATAATAAAGACATTGATAAATATGAAGTACAACTTATAGATAATGCAATCGGTGGTGGTGATTCTTCGGTTCCCTTATTCATACAAGATTCGGCACCGACAACAGAATTGAATAAATATTTATGGATACAAACGAATATAGATAGTGATTCAGATAGTTTTACATTCTGGTTCGATGATGGGTGCTAAGAAAAAACAAATGAGGAGAAAAACTAATGACAATCATTAGAGATGGCGCGGGCAGTGGATATCAGGCGAAGGTAAGTTCTATTAATAGACTATTGACTGATGCTGTTACAACACCCGTTTTTGCTGAGAGATCAGATACAAATGGGGATGCTTATGTTGCTATTACAGATCACATTTCTATGACCACAACGGACACTGAGACCGGCAATCTTTATATAAAAAATACTGGAACAAGAAACATATTGGTCCACAGTATAAGAACATGCGGAACGGTTGTATCGTTGTGGAAAATGTATACTAATTCCACAACAGGTACACTAATATCTGCCGCAACAGATGCATATGTCAACAATTTGAATTTGAGTTCAAATAATGTTTCGACAGTGAATGCTTACAGAGGTGTGAATGGATCAACAGTAACAAATGGAACATTCTTTGAACAGTGGATCAACGGGACAGGTCACAGCGAAGAATTTTTTAACGGTGCGTTGATTATCAGTCCTCAGAAAAGTATTGCACTTACTGTTGAAGTCGCGACTGCGGGAACTATTTGCACAAGACTAATTTATTATTATGGTGAATAAAGCATGGCATTAAGAAACGCATTCCAAGATTTAGCAACAGAAAAAACCCTTAATAATTTTAAGATAGGTAATGATACACTAGATCGGGAATTATTGACAGAAATTTTATACGAACTCAAGAAGATAAATCTTCATTTATCTATTGTCACAGGTGAAGAATTATCAGACGAAGAAATTAATTTGGAGGAAAGACTATGAAAATAGAATCTGGATCTGGTAATGGTAAATGGGTATCTGTTACAGATAATAATCAATTAAATGTTTATTCAGAAACATCATCACAACAACACATTATCAGTCTAAGAGATGGTAATGCATACCAAGTCTGGGGTACGGGGACATGTGTAAATGGTACTGTCACGATTTTACATTTGAAAAATAATTCTACTTTAGATATGGTTGTAAGTTATATTCGTTGGCAAATTTTAGATCCCTCTGGTGGAACTGCTTTGCCGAATGCGTCTAACTATTTACAGATAGGTTTTGATACGACATATTCTTCTGGGGGTACATCAAAAACTCCTACAAATATGAACTCAGGATCTGGTAAACTTTCTTCCGTGACAGCTTATAATGCTGGGCCAACAACAACCGGAACAATTGACGTGTTTGATCGTCATTATCCAAAAGAAGAAGGAGAAATGTACAGATTCAATAAAGAGGGTTCGCTTATCATTCCTCCCGGAAAAACTATGGAAATAAACTACGTTGGTGATCATACTTCGGGAACCGTATATACTAGAGTTTCGTTCTATTTACAGTAAGAGAATAAAATATGATAAAGTTTGAAATTGGTAGTACTACTAGCGGACATACTGCTGACGTTGTGCGTGATGACAATCATGCAGACGGTATACCAAATAAACCATATGGCATTGCTGCTTACACGCATCCTATGGTTCATCATGTCAATAATAATATCATAGCATCAAATGATTCATATGGACCAGATTTAAATCAAAATATCTCCGCTGGTGGTACTCCGCTGTTGATTCATAATGGTGGTGATAGTGCTGGATGGAGCGCATCGACAATTTCTGGGACATGGGATTTTGTTTCGACTGATCAAGCAAATAGTGGCGCACAAAGTATAGACGCTTCAGGAACAGTTGGTGGAGCAGAGGCACTTTTCAATAGAGACTCTGGTGCTATTACATTTGGTAATTACGAATCATTATCTGGTTCGATCTATCTATCGTCTTGGTCTCTTCAGGGAGATAAAGATGTTTCTTTAAGATTTAGACTCGCCGGAACAAATGTGAGCAACGAATTAAATTTATCTGAATATATTTCTACTATAACTTTAAATGCTTGGCAAAATTTTTCAATAGGTCTTTCAGATTTTGCAATTGTTGGTACAACTTTAGATCAGTTGGTAGTTAAAACTATTGATATCGGAGCCGGTCAGGCACCTAATTATTATTTAGACGATATTCAGTTCGAAGAAACAGGCGCTCCAGCAATTTTCAAGATGGCACCAAATTCTGGTCAAAGGGTCGCTGCAAGAGGTCTAGAATTGATATTGGTTGACGCATTAAATCCGACTGCGACTGACGGCGCATCTTATGGATACTCGTATAATAAAATTCTCAATGTTAATGAGTTACAGAATGGCATTATCTTTAGATGGTATAGAAAAAATAAATTGCGGTTTTCGGGAAATGTGAAAAATCTATTCGATTTTTTGAATCTGCCCGGCAGTCGGATCGTGACTTCAGTATCAGATTCAACAAACACTATGTTAAAGATTCGATTTGATTTTACGACTGAAATTGAGTTATTGGGTTCTGAAAATGACAGAATCGAGATTGTTATTCGAGATGATTTGAGCGGACTATTAAAATTTAGAGCAACACTTATAGCAGATTTGATCACTTCTGTTATTGAAGATGTTATAGATTAAAGGAAGAAGCAAATGGCATGGAATACGATAAGAGGTGGAATTTGGGAATATGATGATAATCCACCAGATCCTGGCAACATTGCGCAAAGAGCATTATGGGAAAAGCAGACAAACGGCATTCGAACAACAGGTGTAAATCAGGTTTATGTGAAATGTAGAAAAGTAGGTTCGACTGTAGAAACTGAAGGTGAGTTGAGCAAGACATATTGGGACAATGTTAGTTTAACTTAATGTCAAAAACTTTAAAAGTATAAATAATATTAAATTATAAGGAGATTTGAAATGAGCGAATACGCTGAAAATATTATTGATAACATTCTTAGCAAAAACTATACCAATGCTGGTGATGCAATTAATCAAGCATTACATGCAAAAGTAGCAGATGCTTTTGAAACTATTAAAATCGGCATGGGTGCTGATTACTCTGGTTATGAACTTGCTGACGAAGACGACTACGAAGAACTGGAATCGGAGGAAGAATAACAAATGAAACTGATTACCGAATATTTAAAACTCGGTAGATAGCAACTTCTTCCAATGAAGGTAAAAAAAGAAAAGAAGAAAGAATTTTCGCATGAAACTAATTACCGAATACGTTGAAGATGATCTAGAGGTCATCGCCGAAGCAAAAGCAGACGGTCGCAAGAAATACGCGATTGAAGGCGTATTCATGCAAGCAGAGACAAAGAATAGAAATGGTCGCATCTATCCAAGAGGAATCATGGAAGGTGCGGTCAACAAATATATTGAAGATCAAGTAAGTAAAGGTCGTGCTGTTGGTGAATTGAATCATCCTACAGGTCCGACTATTAACTTAGACAAAGTTTCGCACAAAATTGACGAACTCAAATGGGACGGCAATAATGTGATCGGAAGAGCAACCATTCTTGAAACTCCATGTGGTCAAATCGTAAGAGGATTACTTGAAGGGGGTGTAAAGTTGGGTGTTTCAACTCGTGGTATGGGAAGTCTGGAACAAAGGGAAGGCATTAACTATGTCAAACCTGATTTCGTTTTAAGTACAGTTGATATCGTACAAGATCCATCAGCGCACGATGCGTTTGTTAATGGGATTATGGAAGGTGTAGATTGGATCTGGAATAACGGAATCTTGGAAGCCAGAGAAGTGAGAAAAATGGAGACTGAAATTAGAAAGGCTCCACGCGCTAATCTCTATGAGACGCAGGTTCGTGAGTTTAAAAATTTCCTCTCATTAGTTAAATCAAAATCAAGATAATTGATAGGAGTCAAATAAATGACAAAAAAATATGAAGATGATCTTGAGCTAGATTACGATGGCGAAGAAATCGAAGAAGCTCATGACGAAAAAAATGCTGAAGAACAATCTGTTGCTTCAGTAGCTGCTGCCGATGATAAAGTAAAAGGCGCAAAAAAGCGTAAAGGTGATAAGGAGAATTCTATGCCTAGCGAACTTAAAGTTGCTAAAGAAGATTTCGAAGATGACCTTGACGCTCTTATTTCAGAAGAAGCCACTCTTTCAGAAGGTTTCAAAAAGAAAGCGGCAACGATCTTTGAAGCGGTGATCAATTCAAAACTCAAAGAAGAAATTGACCGTCTTGAAGAAGCCTATGAAGAAAAACTTACGGAGGATCTGGAAGTCTACAAAGATGCTCTCGCAGAAGAAGTGGATGCGTATCTGAATCTAGTAGTTGAAACTTGGATGAAGGAAAATGAAATTGCAATCGAACAAGGTCTTCGTACCGAGATTGCTGAGAACTTCATGGAAGGTCTCAAGAACTTGTTTATGGAATCATACATTGAAGTACCTGAATCACAGGTTAATGTTGTAGACGAATTGGCAGCTGAAATTGATTCATTGAAAGAAACTGTGAATACTTACACAGAAGCAATGCTTGCAATGAACGAGGATCTGGAAGCATATCACAAGCGTGATATCATTCTGGAGAAATCATCTGGTCTTGCCGAAACCGAAATCGAAAAACTCTTTTCGTTGGTTGAGGATTTAGATTTTGAAGATGCTGAAACTTTCTCGGAGAAAGTGGATACCATCAAGAAATCTTATTTCAAAAAATCTATTTCAGAAGGTGCGGATGAAACCGATGATCTTCTCGTAGATAAAGACATGGGTGCCATTGCTCAAATCGACAATGACACTATGGCAAAATATGTTGATGCGATCCGTCGCCAAAGAAAAGAATAATAACAATACATTCAGGAGAATAAAAAAATGTATAACCAACAACTCCCTAACTATTCTTCTCTCGTCGAGAAGTGGGGCAGCGTTCTTAATGAAGATGCTGCCGGTAAAATCACAGACTATCACAAGAAGTCGGTCACTGCCGTTCTTCTTGAAAACCAAGAGCGTGCCATGCGCGAAGAAGGTATGCTTCTTCACGAAGGTACAGGTGCTCCTTCAAACAGCACAACTTCAGCGGCCAACTGGAACCCAGTTCTGATTTCGCTTGTTCGTCGTGCGATGCCAAACCTCGTCGCTTATGATATCTGCGGCGTTCAGCCGATGACTGGTCCTACTGGTCTTATCTTCGCGATGAAGTCGCGCTATGGTGACGGTTCTACAGCGTCTACTGAAGCACTCTTCAACGAAGCTAACACGAAGTACGGTGGTGAATCTTCGGGTTCCGCTCAAGACGCATCGCCTTCTGGTCTGCTTGGTCTAACCGACTCTAACAGCGACTCTTCTATCAACAATGATCGTGTTGGTCCTGTTGTCGGTACTGGTATGGCGACAGACGATGCGGAAGCCCTCGGTTCTACGGGTGGTTCGACTTTCAATGACATGGGATTCACCATCGAAAAAGCAACCGTGACTGCGAAGTCCCGTGCATTGCAGGCAGACTATTCGCTTGAACTCGCACAAGACTTGAAAGCGATCCACGGTCTTGATGCTGAAACCGAACTTGCGAATATTCTCACGACTGAAATCCTTGCAGAAATCAACCGTGAAGTTGTTCGTACAGTCAACTCGCAAGCGAAAACTGGTGCTTCACAAGCTAACACTGCTATCAACGGTATCTTCGATCTTTCGACCGATGCTGATGGTCGTTGGTCGGTTGAGAAGTTCAAGGGTCTCGTTATTCAAATCGAAAGAGAAGCCAATGTGATTGCAAAAGAGACTCGGAGAGGCAAAGGTAACTTCGTTCTCTGTTCGTCTGATGTTGCCTCGGCTCTTGCTGCTTCGGGTATGCTTGACTATGCTCCTGCTATGTCAACGAGCCTCAATGTTGATGACACAGGCAACACATTCGCTGGTGTTCTGAATGGACGTACCAGAGTGTACATTGACCCATATTCGGCAACCGATTATGTGAACGTTGGTTATAAGGGTACAAACCCATATGACGCTGGTGTGTTCTACTGCCCATACGTTCCTCTGACGATGGTTCGTGCCGTTGTTGAAGCGACCTTCCAGCCGAAAATCGGCTTCAAGACTCGCTACGGTATGGTATCTAACCCATTCGTTGGTTCGACACCTGCTAACGGTCTTGCAACTGCGAAAACAAATCAATATTATCGTATCTTTAGGGTTGATAATATGCTATCTGCATAATCCAATAAAAAAATCTGGGTTCAACCAGATAAACTTAGGGGCGCATTTAGCGCCCCTTTTTTATTTCCGATTTCGTCAAGCCCTTTTGTTCATAAATTCGATAAAATAACGAATTATTTGTTGATGTGTGTCGTCATTCCACCGAAGAACATATTTCAAAGGCATAGATGAATATTCACCATCGGGTCCGGTACGAAAGCAATATTCCCAACTTTCATGAGATTTAGAATAAAAGAAATACAAATCACCAAATCCGCGATCAGCAATTTCGACATGACCGTAAAACTCGTCATCTTTATGATTGCAATGATTAGGATGTTGTTTCATACCATTGATCCCAGACTTGAACCCAGACTTGAACCCAGACTTGACCCCGGACTTGATTACTGACTTGATCCCAGACTTGAATACCGACTTGACCCCAGCCTTGATCCCAGACTTGAATACTGACTTGATCCCTGACTTGATTATTAGTTTTCATACCATTGATCCAAGACTTGATCCAAGACTTGATCCTCGATTTGATACCAGACTTGATCCTCGACTTGATCCTCGACTTGACCCAAGACTTGATCCCAGACTTGATACCGGACTTGATCCCAGACTTGATCCCAGACTTGATCCCCGACTTGATCCCAGACTTGATCCCAGACTTGATTCCTAGTTTTCATAGTGTTGCTCTCTGAATTGAGGTATTTTTCTCCAACTTCTTAATTCGTTTTTCGAGTTCTTCAAGTCTCTTGTTCAGTTCGGAAATCTTGTCCGATAATTTCAATAGATAATAATCAGTCCCACTCATTATCATACCTAACTGTTTGCCGATATGACTCACCATAGTACTTTTCTGCGTACTTTGACGCATCAGTGTAATACAAATCTGGGTCGTGCCCAGCAGAAACTTTGCGCTTCTTAGGTTTGCCCTGCATCTTTTGATGAACTTCACGAATCAGTTCCATGCGTTCTGCATAAGTTTTTGCATAGTCCATCAAGAAGCCTCTACCCAATCGTTTTGCATTTGAACGATCATTTTCATTTCAAGTTCCTCTGCTTTGTTTTCAAATGTTTCCGCAAGACGAAGTATTTTCCAAGCAGGAATAGCATCCTCCGGAGTGTTCGTTACGCGAATCATATGACGCAATTCCTTAGCGATTTCCCAGTACTCACGCATTGTTACGCTATCTCCCATTCTTTGAATTCAACTATTTCCATCAACTCTTTCACAAGAGCGCGGCCTTCGTCGGTGAAGAGAATACCCTTCTTCCAAACCCAACCTTCAACGTCTTGTTCGTGATAGAAATCCTCAGTCTGCATCATCCAACGCAGAGCAGTTGCACGGTCGCCAGCACCCAGTTGAATGGTATTTTGAACTTCTGCTTCAAACGCAGCAATGTCTTCTGCTGCTCGCACTTTTTCAGCAGCAATATCTTCTGCGATTGTCGCTTCCATGCGGTCCCATGCTTCCTGCTTTTGAGCAGGAGTGAGAACGTGCCAGCAATGAACACCACCGTCACGAGGACGAAATCCGTAGGCGTCTTTGTGAATGTCGCTGTAAAGTTCGTCGCTGTAAGTGTACATCTGTTTTCCTCTCTCTTACACTATCAATATAAGCATTCGAAAGTGATTCGTCAAGAGGTAAAATGAACTTTTTTCATTTATTTTTTCTTTTTTACCACTACCTCTACGTTGGTCGGCAATTCGATTCGCGAATTATCGTGGTTGTGATACAGATAGAACTTAACGTTCGGGAACTCTTGGAACATGCTTTGCCAGATGGGTCGCCAGTTGTTGCTCAATCGGAATGTGTTTGTCTTCTCACGATCCGACTGGAGATAGAAATCTGAACACGATCTAAGATTCATATCAAAGATGGAGTCAAATCCGTACATATGTATTTCATTACCTTTGAGTTTCTTTATCGCATAGTATGTGGCCATGTGACCACAATTAAAATCTGTGTAGTTGTCCACATACTCTGGTTTTTCTGTAAAGAATCCTTTGATTCGTGAAGCATGGTTCATATAAAATTGTGGATGGTTGTCGCACCACATTTTTGGTCTCATACCCATGACCCATTCACCAGGAGGTATAACAGAACCTTCAGTTATCGCTTTACACATCTTGAAATCGACAATACAAGTAGCATAAGCGTCAGGTACAGAAAATGGTGGTAGATTACAAGTAAGTTTGATACCTTTTCTTTGTTCGGTGTTGTAGATATGAGCGTTATCGCCATTACCGATAATATGAACTATTCTTGGTTTCATTACTTCTCTTTCATAAGTTTCTTTATTTCTTCCTTACCCCGGCGCCCTGTCCAATGCATAACTTTGATAGTTTTAGGACCCGTCTTATCTTGAATATCAAGACGAAGAGTGTTATATTTTCTGGGGAGGTCAGTGATATTTATCATCCTTTTCATACCATCTCGAACAATCGAATGAAGTACTTCTTGATCTCCGACTTCTTTTGTAAATACTGTAGCAGAAACCCAATCATTCAATATCTTTGGAGTGCCTTGAAATGCTACAACACCAGAGTTATGCCATTTTTCTCCTCTTCGGCGTGACCATGGAACATCTTCTACCATAGCAAGTTTATTCGGTTCAACATAATCGAATATGTCTTCTATGTTGTCTCTCACTTCACAATCTGTGTCAAGCCAACAAACATAGTCTGACATTTTAGATGCTTCAAACATTGCTTTTGGTTTTTTGAACCATCCTGGGTCCTGAGACTTTAGTTTTTGTGATATTTTCGGATATGGATTATTATCCATACCAAAATCCCATATCAAAAGTTTTGCGTTCGGATTATGTTTTTGAAAGTTTTCTACGAACCATTTCAGTTGCCATTGAGTATTGGAGTCGCAACCTGTGATAAAAATTTTTTTCATTATACAATCTCGTAAGTTTCTCCAAAGTTGTGTTTTGCAAGGCACCCTTCTCGTTTCTGTATCGTAGTAAAAGAATCGACTGCCTCTACAGGCCAAGGATACCACTCTTCAAGAAAATCAAATCTGTCATTATGAAAAAATACATCCGTTGGAGCGGCCTCTGTCTTCGCTTTTTCAATTACGATCTTTGCTTTTCTTGGCGAAATCAAATATGCGTGTGCGCCCGGAAAGTACTGCTTTGATTGCAGTTTGTTTTGACCCATTTGTGTTGGAATATTGAATTTGCCATAAGATGGTTTGCCGAATGAAATACATCCTCTAAAGAAGTTCATTTTTGGTATTTCTGATTTAACCACAGCGTCATGTTCAAGAATAAGAATGTTCTCGTCTTTTGTAAAGGATTCTTGCCACAAAGAATAGTGTGATAGAAATGCAGCCATACAATTCTCAAGTCTTGAATATACTTCTTCAAAACCCTTGGGATTGATCCCGTGGTCTGTTAGTATTTTTCTTGGATTGTCTTTTGGTGTAAATGCTTTCCACATCTTTACATCAAGACCAAATTTCTTTGCAGATTTTATACATCGTTCTGCGGCAGAAACTGACAAAGGATTATCCATTATTGTGATTACATATGCTTTCATTATAAACTCGTAGTTGATTGAATGCCCTGAACTTTTGTGTAGTATGTTTTAGTCACAGATAACCCGGGAACAAGTTGTCTACACATCAAAGCATCATTAGGCCAAAGGCCGTGTTCTTTGGCTAAATTCAACATAATACTGCCACCATTTGATGTTATGTAATATGCCGAGTTGCCAGCAAGACCTTGTGGAATATATGAATGATCGATTCTTGGTGCGGGAATTATTTCCTTATCACCATTATATGTTTGAACAAAATTATTATATGCTGTGGGTATTCGTGTTGCGCCGAACGGGGAGTTCAAACCTATAATAGGCGCTTTATTTCCTTCTGTAAAGTTTTCTGGTATGTCTTTAATAAAAATCGCATCATGTTCAAAAACGAATATTGGTTTGTTTTCTATAGCAGTTTTTTTCCACAAAGAATAATGCATGATTGCGCAAGAAATTCTTGAATATGGATTTTTTGTCGGATAAGCAGACTTTTTCAATCCTGTGACAAAATCTTGTTGAGAACCAGACCATGGATAATTCCAATGGATGTTCTCTTTCTTCATGAACTGATCGATTTCGGATTTATCTGTGATCGCTTTGAGTTTATGAAGATTAATCCAAGGCGCAAAATGCTTTATCGATTCTTTTAAATAAGAAACGCCCTGTTCGGAATGTATATTGTTTTCAACATATATTACATATCCATCCATAATACGACCTCATTCTTGGGTACACATAAAGATCAAATGCCCGCTACGCTTTCCAGGTTCGACTTCTACTTTGAAACCTTTATCACGAATCATTTTTATCACCTCTTTGTTTGTGGCATCAAGCGGATCATATGCTGAAGATTCAGATTGTTGTTCTGAATATTCAATATACAAAATGCCATTTGGTGTTAATTGTTCTGTCCAAACTCGCAAAGTTTCTTCGGGGTCAATACTATGATCAAATGAATTAGAATAAACAATATCATGTTTACCGATCCACTCATCTTTTTGTTTTGTAAAGTCCCATTGAACAGTCATAGGAAACTGTTCAGCAGTTTCGGATATTTCAGTACCGATAATCTCAGCATTCGGAAAATGCCCCTGAAAGAACTGTTGTTCTCCTCCATTTCTTGTGCCATGACAGATTATCGCTTTTGGATCACCATCAAAGTTTTTTCGGAAATGGTCTACAATGCGTTTTACCGTTTCGGGTTTTACATAACGCCAATCAATTTTTTTCTTGTTGGCTTCAGTTTGCATTTCGACATAATGGTCGTAATCTCTGTACTTATAAATTTTCATTCTTTTTCCAATACTGTATAACCAACATTTTTATTGTTCACTTTATATAGTCTCCACTTCTTACCAGAATTCAAAAACTCTTCAATCGCTTTACCGAGTTCTGGTTTTGAGTGAGTGTCATGCATTACGATATATTTATTAACAAAAGAATAATGTGCATTGAGTTCTTTCTTTAATTGTGAATACACATGCCAAGTATCAATGAATAAAAGATCACAATCTGTCGCCGTTGCTCTAAACGAACACGAATCATCTTCAATGACCTTGAAATCAATATCATTATCGGTAGCATATTTTTCAAATAGTGCCTTGCATGGACTATAATCTTTGAGTGATCTATCAATTCCAATAACAGATTTTGGTTTTTGTAAAAGAACTGCCGCAAGAGTCGTTCCTTGTTTTACTCCGAGTTCTTTGTAAGTCTCGCATTTTTCCATCAAGCGAACAATTTCATCGTGAACCGCGCAATAATCTTCGCCATGATATTCTTCTTGTCGCTTTCTTAGATCGTCATAAAACTCCTGAAGAGTTTTTGTATGTGTCATATCGGTCGTGAGCATTATAGTTTCCATTCTGTTTTGTGTAAATTGGTTATTCGCCATAGTTTGTCGGTATCAAAATCATCTGCACCAGAAAGTTGAATATGAACAAAATTGGTGTCCTGAGTTCTCAAATCAACAACAGGCCTCGGATTTCCTTGACCGTGATAATGAACAAACGCATTCCATTTCTGATTCATTTCATCTACAATAAGATTTGACTTGAACATCATAGCGTGAAGATATGGTTGATCACAACCATAAAAAGCACTTAGTCCATTTGTATTTATCAGGTCTTGATATCTCTTGAACTTGACAAACCCCTTTCGTATTTTATCTACGGATTTCATATTATACAACACTACACCGGAATTGTAAACCTTTAATAATCCTTTTTCTGTTCTAGGCATATCAACAGCATAAACAGTCTTGATAATTTTTGCCCATTTTTCATCAGCATTATATCCTATGTGATGATTAGGATTTTGTTTTCTCAATTCTGGTTGATGTGGTTCTGTACAGATTCCTATGTCGCCAGAATATTCTTCAAATATATTTTCTTTAGATTGAAGTACTGTATCTGTTGGAAATATGTCAGTATCACAAAAAAGAACTTTATCATATTTCTCAAACTCCGGTTCATAAACGACTTTGAACTGACCGTAATGTGGTGTGTATTTTCCAAGTCCTGAACAATATTTGGGATTATGTTCAAAAAGATATTCTGCTCCAATACTATGCGCATATTCGCGCATCGCTGCTTTGCCTGCGCGAATGCCCGATTTTAGTGGTCCATCCCAGTATTGATATATCAATGTTTTCATACTATACCTTCATTCTGCAATCTTTTGAGTGATTGTTCTTTCGTGACTTTATTTCCTTTTGAGTCAGTCTTTCTCATATGAATCATATATGCGTTTTTAGATTTTGGTAAATAAGAACACCAACACCATTTTTGATCTAGTATATATTCGGGAGAATCTGGAATATTTGCTTTTCGAGATAGATTGTGCATAATACCTTCGTCTACGAATATTGTACTTCCGATTCGCATAACTTCTTTCACATTCCACTGTTTGCGAAGTCTCTTTCTCATATCTCTATCAAGTCGCCAGATAGCACCTCCCCAGAAGGCATTTATTTTTGAAGAATATTGCGGAAAAGCATTTCGAAATCTCGCAAAGGCATTCGCTCTAATATGATCGGAACAAATACCCACACCCGTTTCGTCTTCAAAGATATTCCTAGACAATCCTCTTCTAACAAACATATCAGGATCAATCATCGCAACCACATCATATTCGTCAAACTCAGGATTCAACATATGCACTTTATGACAAGCATTGACTTTCTTCAATTGGGATTTGTTGGAAATTGACATAATAGCGCCGACTGGTTCTCCAGTAATTAATCTATACTCAGCACCACAATATGAAGCATATTGTTTCATGTTTTCCATAGACGCTTTTGCCAAATCGGACAGTTGGCCATTATAATGTTGTAGTAGTATGTTTTTCACTTGTCCAATGCCCAGTAATTTTTTGTCGGTCCGGTATCAAAATCGTATCCCCAAGTATCAATATCAATCTTGTACCAATCTGCTACCATCTGAATAGTTTTTGGTGTATATACATCACGATAAGAACCTTTGTTCAAATCGGTGACATTTCTTGCTCTTGACATTTTCGGTATTTCGAAATACTTACACACATCATCATTGTAATTCTCAAATCGAAGAATGTCGCACCGAATAGTGTCTTTGTTGTCTGTCACATATTCGTATGCGGGTTGCCATCCTCGAATTGCCCGGTGATGCATGAATGGTTGATTATACCACAAATCTCGTTCCGACAGGAAATGTTCAAATGAATCGATACGATGTTTTCCAACAGGTTCTTTCTTTTCAACTTCAATCACTTTCTTCGCAAAGAAATAACGAGAAACCACACGATCCCATGGATTGCGAATAATCGCAAATGCTGTATAATGATTTCTGTAAGAAGGTTTTATATGTTTCCAAGGTGTGTGTTCATTCCCATGATGATCTCCAATTTCTTTCATTCTTTGATGAAGACCTTTTGTGTATTCAGGCGATTCATGTAGTTCTGGAGTACAGGCAATAATCTTGTTTTGTAGAAGAGGAGATTTGCGAATTGTCATCCCTCCATTTTTTGGTATATGTATAAAGATTTTTGCGTTCCAATCATATATCATATTAATCCTTTTTTTCTAAAAATTTTATGTCGAGTGGTTTTTTGTCTTCTTCAATCATATGTTCCGCATTTACTTGAAGATATGAGTTCACAAAACCGTGATGATTTTTATGACCAACATAAGGTTGTGATAAAACTTGATACCATCCAAATTCTGCTGCTCTTAATCTCTTTTCTTCATGCAACTTGTATACTTCTTTTGTATCTATATTGGCAGCATTGTGTATTATAAGTTGATCAATCATGTAATCTTTCATGCGTTTGTCACTTTCGGGCGAATCATAAAACTCATTGAACTTGGATCTTTTCGTTACTGCAAATCCATGTGCGTAACCTGTCTGATATGCGTCTTCTACATAAGGCAAAAAATTTGCCTTTCGATGTATAAAACTATCAAATCGCATTCTCACAATAACATCATATTTCATTTCTATTTTGTCAAGAAGAAAACAATGTATCAAATGCTGTTTTGTGTGATGAGAAGTCCATTCACGAAACCATGGTTTACTTCCAAATTGTTTGATCTTTTTTTTGAAATTTTCTGATAGATGATATTCTTTTGGAACATCTGTGTATGGATGATAATGAATTTTCGGTTCATTAAAATAATGGCATTCTTCTTCTGGATAATATGTATCGAATAGTTTTCTATTCTTTTCATTATCCCAAGTCGCATAATAAAAGTCAGCCTCAGAAAACATAGACTTGTTGACTTCTATAATACGAGTCATCAACTCAGGAAATTTTGGATTTGGTTTCATAATCCCAGATATTAAAACTGCCACTTTCATTTTTTTGTGCCTTGAACAAATATCCATTCTTTGTGACTACAACCAGGACCAGTAGGCCTGTGATCAATCAATATGTCGGTGAATCCAATCTTTTCTAGGTCATCAATAATCTGACGGTCTTCTGTCACACTTACATCATGCATACCATTTGTTGTTTTGGCGTTAACGTCATTATCATAATAACCCGCAGTCATGATTACATGTGACTTAGCATACACATTAAAGTTATGACTACTCGTATCTCGACCACCAAAGGCCATTTGAAAACAAATATGACCATTCGGTTTGAGTACCCGATAAGCGTCTTCAAAAATGGAGTAACGAATATCATAACACGCAATATGTTGTAAACATATCACACTGAACCAAACATCATAAGACTCATTCTCAACAGGTGTACTTTTACCGTCACACACATATAAATTACTCTCTGTGATATCTGCATTTTTTAGATTTATCTTGGCGTTCTCAATATTTTTTTCACCAATATCAACACCATCAATTCTTTTAAAACGGTGATTGAATTTGATGATGTTTCTTCCAGGGCCTGTACCATAATCTAATGCTATAAGATTTTTGGTATCAAAATTTTTAAATAAAAACTCATCATAGTCAGACCATTTATTGTGTTTATCATAACCACCGACTACAGGATTTCTATTTTTTAAACTCCATCTCTTGGCTTCACTTTCATAATGTTTAAATTGCATTTTTAGATATTGAGATAAATTCATGAATATGATACCTTGTTTTTGATGAAGTGTTCCAAATCTTCAGGTGTTCCTAGCCCCCACATACTTTTCGCCTCATCTATTCTTATGATTTTCCCGTCTTGAATTGCTTGATTGTATACGGGACAAACATAAAATTCGTTATTCACGCGAATGTTCTTTGCTATCATTTGTTCAGCATATTTTACAAAATCTGATCCACGTTTCCAATAATAATATCCTACTGTTGCGTTGTTGGATATAGGATTCTTCTCAGCAACTTCTGTTGCGATATTTCGTTCGTCTATTTTCACAAACGACCATTTAGGATGTGTTGCCTTAAAGGTGACAATACCCCCATCCGCATTTGTCTCCTGCATACGATACATAAATTCCAAAGGATTCCAGTCTACCCACTGGTCGCTGTTCGCAAAGAATAGTGGTTTGTCGTTTTCGATATATTCTTTTGCGAGAAGAGCAGTACAAGCGGCTCCTTCTGTAATACCATCAACTTCGATGATCTTACATTTGGGAGCAATCAGATTGAGCATTGTGTCTAGATTGTATTTTTCTCTGTGTTGTTTTTGAACGACAAAATGAAAGTTTGCTTCAAGACCAATGTTTTCTACGACAACTTGGATCATTGGTTTACCATTCACTTCAATAAGAGGTTTGGGAAAAGTATAACCTGCTTTTTCAAAACGAGAACCAGCGCCCGCCATAGGTATCAACACATTTAGATTATCGTCTTTCCATTTTTTATTCATTTCACCACCCTTTAGTTCAGTAATTATTCTATCTATACAAACTTCGTATGGATTTTCTACGCGAATATAATGCGCTTTTGATCTTTGTGCTGCTAATAGACCGGGAGGACTATCTTCAACAATAAGCGTGTTTTCGGGAAGAACATTCATCATTGACATTGCTTTCCAGTACATTTCTGGATGAGGTTTTGAGTTCTTTACATCTTCGTTTGAAAGAACAACACTACAATGCTGAATAAGATTTGCTGCCGATAGTGCAGTCAGAACTGTTCTTCGTATAGAGTTGGAACACACACCTATCTTATATCCATTATTTTCCAGATATTGAAAAAGTTCGTTTATTGCAGGAATGGGTTCCAACTCACCGAGTTTTTTCATTGTAATGGTTTGCTTCTTCTCCCATATTTGTTGATGTTCTTCTGTTGGTAATCCTTTGCGAACAGATAACATATTCAGTTTTTCAGTTGTTTTTCTTCCATCATATATATTCACATGTTCTTCTTCGGTAATGGCATATTTGCCTAGAGCTTCATTAAGTGCTTCATAATGTATCTTTTTTGCGTCAATGAGAACACCATCTAAATCAAAAAGAACAAGAGATATCATGCATTTATATCCTTCATCAACTGTTCTACATTCTCACCTTGATTTGGCAATTTATCTTTTAGAAAGAAATGCACAAAATGACAATGTTCAATTTTACGATTTGCTGAGTACAGACCATTCCATTTCCAATGCATTCTATTTATCTTCATTTTTTCTTTGCGAATCCACCAGTTCAGTAGTGTTTGATCTGTTGACCATTTCCATGTACCAACACCATCAATGAAATTCTTGAACTCTGGTCTTTCGAGAAACTGTTTTGGTGTCTGGCCGCGAAGATATTTTACGATTGATTTATTCATCAGCATGAGACCCATATTCATAAACTCATAACCAAGATGATTTGGGTCAAAGTCTACTTTGGGATGAAGTCTTCCATATTGCATTTGAGAATAATTCAGTATCTTCGCTTTATACTGATTCGTGATTGGCATATCTCGTTCTACAACAGCACCAAAATTCGCTTCGGAACCAAATGCTTCAAATATATCTGGTGCCGTATCACGAATGAAAATATCAGCATCAATGATTGCTATCTGGTCATAACGATCAAAATAGTTGAATGCGTTTTCTTTTTCGTAAATAGGAAGAGGCAGAGGTCGGGAAACGCATTCCTGACTTCTGCCTGTATTAAAAGGATCTGGTCGAATAACTAGAATTGGTTTTGTCTGTACTATATGATCGATATCGAATTTTATACAATATCTTTTCACAGACTCAATACAATGTTTGTATAATTTAGAAGGTTTCCCTACGGAAACTTGATAGATCATTCTCTTCATAATAAACTTTCATTTTTCGTATTCTTCGATTACAGTCTTTCTATCTGGATCACCATTTTGACGAACACTACCTAATTTACTTTCAAAACTTGTTTCTGAGAACTTCGTGCTAGTGCTATTTACATACAAACCAAACCAAGCAGCACCTGCACCAACAATAACAGATACAAGACCTGCTTGTTCCATAGATGGAGCATCCAATGCCATAAACCATGTGACAACTTCATACAATAGATACAAATACATCGTAATAAATGCTCTAGGAAATAGTCTCCAACGACTAAAGTATTCGGGAGCATACCACCAGAACTTTGAAAATCCGTTCATGATTCGCCTCGTTATTTTTCTCATAACAAAAACGCCTCACTATGACTGTTCAAGTATTGTTTTGGCTATACTCAATGCTTCTTCGTAGTTTTCTTTAAATCGATTGCTCTTATGTCCATTATGTACAAACCATCTTAGACTATTTATATCACCTTCAATAATATGTTCAGGTACATTCAAATCTTTAACCAATTCTGAAAATTCAAATCGTTTATTCAGTAAATCAAAAATAGAATTCGATTTGTCCATTATTCACCTGCTCCATAATAATTTTATCCGTACAAAACGAATCTAAACAATGTTTTCTCGTATACCAATATACCCAAGCATCTAGGCAATGGTTTTTATTCACTGAAAAAAGTTTAGGAAATATCTTATTCAAAACTTTTCCGGAATAATAGAATACACCATCAATCAACCAGACAAGATTTAACCTTTTTGATCTTTTCCATTCGTAATTTCTTGCTGAGAATGTTTGGTTCATGTTACCAAAAGAGATAACATTGATCAATATTGAAACCGTCAATAAAACATCATAAAAGTATTTTATAATTCTAGTTGATATTTTCAGAGTATTCATCTTCTACATTTTCCGTATAATAAGTTGGTCTGATCTTGTACTTATTATATTTAGTATCTTCTGCATTTTTAATTCTTTTTTCTTTGTTTTCCGAGAGATACTTGTTACGATTACTTTTACGATTTTCGGGATTACGTTTGCCATACTTAGCCATGTCAAGTCCTAATTGTATTTCCTCTTCCTGAGCCTTTTTTGATTCTTCCTAGTAAGTCTTTAAAACCTGATGGTGTTTTAGAATGTACACCTCCAACACCCGAAACGATTCCGGGCGATGATAGTTTTTGTATTAAATCGGGATCTTCGGATAGAATAATTTGAAGTTCAGGATATGTACACTGAACCTCAAACTCTTCTTTTGTTGATCGATTTTTAATCGTGTATAATGGCATTACAAATTTACCTTAATTTCACAAATAATTTATCCAATGTGTACAATTATCATGGGGATCGTCATTCCAGTGAATATCAAGATAATCAATGGATTTTAAATCCACTTAATTTATGTGTTTATACTCCGTATGTCATGACAACATATACTAAAACGCCGCCTGCTACAAACCAAGCATATTTGTTTTCCCAAAGTGCTTTAATGTTATCCATGTGTTTTCTCCTTATTTTAGTAAGATATTAAGGGCTTCGAGTTCTTCCCTGAGTACAAAATCATTAGGTAGATTTACAGTATTACCAGCAACAATATTTGTGGCAATCGTTTTCAAATCATCCTTTTTAAAATCTGTGTGCTTACTTAAACTCTTAATAACTTCAGATTTATTTATATTTCCTCTGTATCCAATCACTAACATTTTCCTATAACCTTGTAAATAAAAATCGGGGCGAGTTCATCCTTTAGCGTCACTGTCCGGACAGAGTGGATATAACGAGTTATCGCGCCCCGATGCTAATTCGACTTTTGACCTTCGGACGAACTATGCGCCGTTCCCAGTCATAGTGTCGAATTAATCCTCTTCTAATAGTTTGTTGAAATAATCGATGGTGTCGTCGTCTTCATTGCTGAATTTATCGTATGGAATTTCATCATCAAGATCATCATATGATTTCGATTGGTTCATTGATGGTGCTGGCGATTCATTCATAGATGCTCTTACAACATCGTTATCGTTTGAACCCATAACGATATTCAATCGTGATTTGAGTTCATCGTAACTCTTGAATGTAGACCTGTCTGAAAACTCCTTCAGCGAATAAATTTGAGAATAGATTTTTTCAAGTTCCTCGTCGTCAGCAAGAGGTCCAGTTGCTGAGAACTCTGAACGATCATAGTTAGGCCAACCTTCATACTGACGAACTTTCAACTTGAAGTTTGCGCCTTCCCAAAGATCAAACGGATTCATTGCCGTTTCATCTTCATATTCGGGGTTCATTGCTTGGGTAATCTTGTCAAAGATTTTCTTACCGAAATCATAGAGAAATACTTTGCCGTTATTCTCTGGATTTTTAGGATCAGAAACGACATAAATGTTTGTCACATAATGTAGTTTGCGTTTCTGGTCCCGTGCTTGTTTTTTCTTCAATGAATTTGGATTATCATCTTCATTCCACAATTGAGAATTGAGTTCACTCACCGGATCGGGTTCACCGAAAGTGGTCAAAGATTTTTCAATATAATATTGACCTGTCGGTCCCTTAAAGAAGTGATCCCAGTATCTAACAAAAGGAACTGCTTCATCTTCTCTTTGCGGAAGAAATCTAATTTCGGCATAACCGTTACCCGCAGCATCGCGAGTAGGTTTCCAAAAGCGGTTATCCGAATAATCAACTTTTGTCGTATTAAGTTTCTCTGCTTGAGAAACGATATTGGTCAGAAAATCTTTTCTGTTGCGTTTTAGTGTTGCTAAAGACATTTGTATCTCCTTGTATGTACTTAGATATATTTGTATGTAATCGTATGTCAGAAATTCAGAACACCCGATGAACTGTCTGAAATGACTGTTTTATTTCTAATACTCTCCGCCTGTAACTTTGAGATTATTTTTCCGTTCAAGTATTTTTTACAGTCATCAGGTTCTATTCTGAATTCCTCACAAGTATTTATAATCGCATCAATGTAGGTTTCTTTATTGTTGCGAATTTTTTCTTCTATTCTTTTTGAGAATAACTCCTTTGATAATATCTGATTCATTTACTCACCGCTTTTACTAAAATTGTGTATTTATTAATCCTTCCATTTGCTTTTGTTGGTTTCGTAGTCAGTTCGGAAATCATTTTATTGATTTTGGGGATTGTTGAGGTCTGGACAACAGACAAAACATCATCAGGTTTACGAAGCCGAATAGAACGAGAGACTTCTTCATCCCATAGTTGAAGTGTAGTACCCTTGACTTCGAACCCTTTTGGAGACCGACTTACATATTCAGTCAGCACACGATTCGAAGTGTTGAATGTGTACAACCGCATTGCACCAATAATAGCAGTAGGATTGATAGAAGTCAAGCGATATTCATTGGAATCTTTCAGATAGACCAATTTGTCAACTTGCTTGTCTGCCGTCTTTGGTTTTGTTTTGCGAGGTTTCCGAGTTGCCGTTTTACCCAGAATATATTGTTCGGATTCCTTTACGAGTTTTTCAATCCACTCCATATATTCTTTTCTTTTACGAATCGAAAGATGATCGTATGTTTCCATAAGATCGTCTGTCTTTTTTGTCACCAGTTCGTTGAGTTCTTTCAGAAGCGGTGTGTAATAATCATTCACAGCCTTTGCCATATTTGACGCAGCATCTTTTGATTGTAAATCCGAATACACAGAGAAATCTTTGTTGTTTTCCCAGTCATCCACGATTGATTCGAGTTCACCAAGATAATCGGAAATCTTGTTCTTCAAAAGAACCATAGGAGAAATTCTTGTCGATGTTTTATTGTCTCTTTTGGCAAAAGACCTAATGTTAGCAAGTGCCAAGTCAATACTCTTTTGAGGTTTCCATTTCTGGGGAAATGTTTTTTTCAGATTTTGCCAATGAATAGAAGCAGCAGCACCAGTAGACATTGTGTAAATGCTTTCCGGGGCTGACAAGAGAATTGATGCTTCTTTTTTAGAAAAATTTTTACGAATATAAGTCTTCAGAATCGAAGACACATCTTTGCCATCAACTTCAATTCTGAAGTACTGATAAAATTTATCCCATGTATCGGTAGGGGCCGCTTGCAATCCAACTTTAATTCTGCGACCAAAAGATTTAGTCTTCTTAGACTTTGAGATTCGACGTACCATTATGTTTCTCCTTTTGGAAACATCATATCACAAGACTCTTTACTTGTAAAGAGTTATTTTTCGTAAAATTTATGTAACTCTTTTTCACCAGAAGAATCGATTGTGTATCTGATATAATCTTTTTTACACAAATATTCCAAAGTGTTTTCTATAATATGTTCTTCCATTTCTTTTAAATCTCTTGACTTTGTTACTCTACCAAGAGTATATGCCAAGATAACAATGGAAATAGTAAGTACGGTGAAAATGAATTCATCAATCATAGGATAGGTATTTCTCTCATTTCTTTGAGCGATTCAATTCGAAATGATCGCCAACCTTCTGCTTCAACATCCCATACGGGCAAAACTGTTTCATTGATACGATGTTCTCTTGTTGTGCCAGTCGCCGACCTTTCTGGAATATGATTTTTATTTAGAGTGCATTTCATATCTCGTAAAGATCCATCCACTTTTTCAAATTGTATATGATACACACCTTGAGAAAGTTTCTCTTTAAGTTCTTCTCTGTTCATTGTAAAGTCTCCTTCATTTTAAACCATTCTGGCATTTCACGATTTGTCCAAACCATTTTGAATCGATCTTGCTTCGTTTGATAGAATGCGCGATATGACTTAACAGCGTCTTCGAATACACACTCCGGATTTGCCTTCATTGCGAGTTTAAATGGTGTCTGTACTGCCATCTTGATATTCTTAGGTGTATACTGTAAAATATCTTTTAGCAATGTATATGTCGAGTGTATTTTGCCATAGCGATGCTCATACTCATAACACAATGCTAGGAAATGATGATAGTGCCACATATAATTTGCACTAGCCTCCATTGTCCAGACTGTGCATGGGTGATTGAAGTGAACTGCTTTGTATAGAACATCATTCATCTTTGCGTCTGGATGTGTATAGAAGTCAACCATGCGTTTGCCAGACTTAGATGAACGCTTTTCTTTGACACCATCAAGCATACGATGCGCAGTTGAAAGCATTTGAGCAGATTCGACAACCATTTTTACAACATGACGATCACACTGCAATCGTGCGGCTGTAACTGGACATTTATCAAGTGCGAAGATATTCATTACCGGTGATCCTTATGCTTAGGCTTGGCTTTGAGATGCTTGATAGTATACCTATGCGACTTGGCACGACTCATGGTCTTACCTTTGCGAAAGTCCCGACCGCCGCAACATGGGCAGTCAGGACGAACTCCAAGATGAGTACTTGGATTTGATTTTATGTGATTTCCAGTATCCATGACACTTCTCCCATTTACAATAGTATCATAACATGCAATGGTAGAAGTGTCAAGCGTTTTCTATTCTTTCGTTGAAACAAATGAATACAGTTCTTTCGCTTTGGACATTAGGTCCTCCATCGAATACATCCTGTAAGCTTCTTCGACTTCCTTATAAGATTTCTTTCCTTGTTCATACAGATCATTCATGAGTTGCACATTCATGTGATACTGTTGATCCATGTAATCTTTTGCAAGTTGAAGCATTTCTGCGCGAATCTCAAATGGGTTCTTACTGCTCATTTCATCACCTTTGCCATTGCTTCACCGGCAGCATTCGCAAATGCACTGGTTTGTTTCATCGCTTCTTTGGAAAATTCCGTTTGGATTTTGATAAATTCGTAGAGAGGTTCACTCATTGATTCGTCTTTTATCCAAGTATCAACCCAAGTCTTCTTGGCGTTCTGAATCGTGTCGATCCAGAAGTTGTTGATGTAATCTGTCATCATGTTTTTTCTCCTTGTGTGTTGTGTGTTAAAATGGTTGATTTGCTACGCTGGTTCAACCATAAAAACCTCGATAGATAACTGACTTGTTCTTATTTATCTGTCGAATCCGTTATGTGCGACATAAGTGATATCACTTCTTGAGAGACCAATATCTTTCAGTTGCGTATCACTTAATGAACTGAGTTCACGGATAGTACTACGAGCAATTATTTTTTTAACTCTCGCTTCGGCCGCTTTCTCCCACGCTTTCATAAATTTTGAATTCATAAAAGAATCGACCATCAGGCCGAGAAATCTAATGACTTCGCTAATCGGATTTGCTAAATAATTGCTGAGTGTGAGTGTAATGTGTGTCATTTGTATTTTACTTCCCTATTAGAATCTGCCTTGGTTTCTTTTCTTCTGGCAGAATGTATTTTAGTTCAATTTTGAGCATTCCATTTTCCATGTCCGCACCAAGAACTTCAACGTGTTCCGAAAGTCTGAAACTCTTACTAAACTTTCTTGTGGAGATACCTTTATGAAGATATTTGCTTGTATCAGTTTCTTTTGAACCAGAAATCTTCAGGGTATTCTCTTCTTGCGTAATGTTAATATCGTCCTTTGTGTATCCAGCAAGTGCCATTTCAATCACAAGATTGTCTTCATCAATCTGAAGAATGTTGTGAGGTGGATATGTATCATTAGGCATTTTAGCGAAATGATCAAACTCACGAAAGAGCGGTTCAAAACCAAGAAAGTTGCGGGGAAAAATAGATGATAGTTGTGTATTAGTCATGCTTTTACTCCTTATATAAGCAAGTTAAAATTTAGACCCCATTATTGGGCATCTAATACTATTTAGACAAAAGAGTAATGATTATAGAGAAACTCTGGTATTACTCTTTTGCATATTATACAACAAATTCGCTCTGTTGTAAACTATTTTGCGGGTCTAAGTCCGATAGAATATTTTGGAGTTAAATCCCACTGATCTCTTTCTTTGTATGAAATGATCTTTATTTGATTTAGGTTCGCACATTTCAAATCCTCTTTTTTTGCAAAGGACAATAGACCCCAATCACTCAGCAATGTTGAAATCGTATTTCTACGAAGAATATCATTTTCTGTGATATTGGATTTCTTACCGTCTAACAAAAAGAGTTCTTTAAAATGAACTATGAAATATCTACCTTGTTTGTGTAGAATATGACAAGATTGAAATAACTTCTTTTCTTTTTTAGAAGCCACGCCAATACGAGTTAAAGTCTCTTTGATTTTTAAAAAGTCGTCTGGTTCATTGAGTATTATCTCCAACATATCTGATGGAGACCATTCTATAATATTATCATTTTCCATTTTCATCTCATTTTTTTATTATTGTTATGCCTAGCGGCTATTTGTATTTATAAAAAAATGAGTTTTATAATGTTTATAGTATTTTCACTCTTCGTCGTCATTTTCCAGTTCTGCTGCTTCAATCAATGAAACGAGATGTAGAGAACCATCACGCAACTGACCAATTGTGGAAAGTTCTTCGCCTTTGAATGCGCCTCTTTGAACCAATGCATCAATCACGGCAACCGTGTTTCTTGCGACCTTGTTTCCAAGCGACATAATTTCTTTATCAGCCATTGTTATTACTCCTTCACATAGCTAAAGTTTTGTTTTTTGTAAAATTCTAATTTACGCTCAAATTTGTTTTCTAAGATTTCGCCTTTATGAGATATGATAAAGACATTTGTGTTATCGTCTAAAGTATACAATATTTTGGTGAGATTTTCAACCCCATCGAAGTCCAAACTCGAATCAAATGTCTCGTCAAGTATAAGAAGATTTGTTGATACCGAGTTCTTCATTCTTGCTATCTGTCGCCAAGTGAACAAAAGAGCAAGCGATATTCTCTGTTTTTCTCCTTCAGAAAAAGACGCATATGTAAAATCGTCTCTGTATCGTGACCGAATTATTTCGTTGAAGTTTTCGTCCAGATTGAATGAGACAAAGAAATCTAGAACCTGTAAATATTGATTTACGAGTCTATTTATAATCGGCACATACTGTTTCAGGATTTTTGTCTTGATTCCGGTGTCTTTTAGCATTTCAGCGATGACAATATTATAAGAATAATCCTCATTGATTGTGCTTTTAGACTCCAACAGATTCGATTTTTTCTCTGTCGTTTCCATAAGTTCCTTTACTACATCATCAAGGTCTTCCTCCCTTTTATTGAGTTTTTGAATTTCGTTCACAAGATCCATTACAGATTTATTCAAAATCTCTATGGTTCTATTATTGTTCTGAATCGTGGAGTTTTTATCACGAATATCATTTGCCACAGATTGTAGATATTCAAGTTTTTGCGATACTTCATTTGTCTTCTTGGCCAGATCAGTTATTGCTGCTGATATTTCCTTTGCCTTGTTTTTGGAATGAGAAATCTTTGATGTTCTCAGTTCATCATCAATCTCTTGTGTACACGTAGGACAGTGAGTATTATCTTCGTAAAACTTCACCTCTTTTACAAGTTTGTTCATACTGCTTTTGAACTGCGACTCGAAACCGAGAAGTTTATCCTTTGTTGCTTGAGTTGATGTGAGTTCGAGATTATTTTTATTGAGTATATCTTCCAAATCCGATCCAACATTCTCATTAATGACTTGGAGTTCTCTGATTCGATTCTGATTTTCCTCTATCTTATTTTGTTTTTCCGTGATTTCGAATTCATTGATTTCCCGAATATCATTGATGTATTTTTTCTGCGATTGTATTTTGTTTGATAGAATTTCTACTTGATAGTTTACTTCCTTTATCTTTTCTTTGAGAACAGATTGTTTCTCTTTGAGAAGAATATTCATCTTGGAGAAAATGTTGATGTCAAGCAAATCTTCTATTACTTCACGACGATGGGCTGCTGGTAGTTCCATGAATGGTGTAAATGAAGTGGAACCAAGAACAACAATCTGATGAAACGATTTGTGGTTCATCTTGATAATATTCTTTTCAAGAATCTTCTGATAATCTTTTGCGTGACTCGATTCGTTTAACAGTTGTCCGTTCTTGTAAATCTGAAATATGTTTGGTTTGATACCGCGAATGATACGGAAGTTTGATTTACCAATAGTAAAGTCAACCTCAACAAGACAATCTTTTTTATTGATTGAGTTTGTGAGTTGTGGTTTATTGATATTACGATGTGGTTTACCAAACAGAACGAATGACAAAGCATCAAGCATTGTACTTTTGCCAGCTCCATTTTGCCCTACTACAAGAGTTGTTTTTGATTTCGTAAAATCTATTTCGGTGAAGTTGTCACCAGAACTCAGAAAGTTCTTGTATTTTAGTTTATGGAAGATTATCATGATTTTGAACCAATCAGTTCAATGTCGGATTCAGTTTCTATCCATAGTTTAGCACCACACGGTCTGGGGTTATCTGGTCTATACACCATTCTTGAAGGCCCGTTGATAAGTACTTCCATACAGTACACAACATTTTTAGTGTCCGTATATTCAACTCTACACACAGGTTCTTTACGACCGTGCTTTGCGTTTTGTTGAATGATGTTTCTGTTGATGTGAATAATTTTCATACTATATCTAAAGTCTCTGCTTCCGTCAAAAGGCTTCTCATTTTCATTTTTAGAACACTCTTGTCAAGTTCTGTATCCACAGCATCAATGTATGTGTCTAGAAGAGTGCCTGTATCTTCTATCGATATATTCGTATCTTCTACTGATTGTCCTGTAAACTCTTCGTAAGATTCCATGACCTTGAGGTCGTGAACATTTTGATTTTGAATCTTCTCAACATATTTATCAAAGAGAAATGTGTCCGTTTTTTTCTCTATGATGATCTTTACAAACTTACCTTCACAATTTGGTACGTATTTGTTTTGTCTGCTATCTTCGTTGTAATATATTTTCTGAAACAGTATATGCGGATTTCTTACTGGTGTCAATTCTCTTGTTTCAGTATCCAGAATATGAAAATATTTCGGGTCATTCGCATCAGACCAGAAAAACTCCATTTGACTTCCAAGATAAGTGATGTTATCTTTGCGGGATTTCGTGTGAAAATGTCCCGTATAAACTGATTCGAATCTTGAGAATAATTTTGGATCCATACCGTGCGTGTTGACAACACCTTTCATAAGATCAAAACCATGAAGGTCCAAGTGACCACAAAGAATATCCGCTTTACAGTTTTGAATAAACTCCATGGAATGATTGTAGTTTTCGGTATTGATCCATGGCAATAAAGCAATGTCTAGACCATAATAATTGAATACAGTCGGATTCATGAAAATCGTGACCACATCCATATAGTGACCCAGAAACTCTTTGAGAGAGTTCAGATCATTTGTATTCTTGTATGCCACGTCATGATTTCCGGGAATGATATCCATATGAATACCATGTTTCCTCAGTTTATCTAAAAACATTTTACGATTACGATTTACAGTCTTTACTGCAATCTGTTTTCGGTTATCGTAGTAGTCACCAAGATGAAGAATATGCTTGATATCATTTTCCAACAAATACGGAAAGAAAGTTTCGGAATAAAACTTCTCGGCATTATCCGCGAATACGTCTGAAGCATTTCTTATACCTGCGTGTGTATCATTCAAAATTGCCAACTTCATTTTTTAGAATATTCTTTCAATATATTATCCTTATGTCTAATCTCATCAATCTTTGATTTGAGTTGGTCTACAAACATTGAGCCAACACTAACGCCCATTTTATCGTTATGGTCAATGTCAACGAAATCTTCAAATGTGTGGTTTTCTAAAAATCTTTGTTTTACCGTTTCTTGTTTTTTCTCTTTGTCGATTCTACGAAGAAATGCGTACCAAGAAATCTGTGTAAAATAGGCAAACGCATTTGGATTGCCTGTCCGTGTTGCTGCTTCTAAGTTATAATTATATATCGCCTTGAGACAATTCTCAACAGCATCCATTACCATTTCTTCTCGGTATGAATATCCAATAAAATTAGATTTGTGAGATAACCCTTCAGCAATGTTCATAAAACATTTTGCAATGTAATTGGGCACTTTTGGTTTTTCATCACCAGATGCTTCACATTCCTCAACCAATCTCACATAATCAAAAACTGCTCTTGAAAAATCTTTATTATTTACATAATGTGGTTTTTGCTTTTTCTTCATTTCTATTCCTCATTTTTATCATTATACTATATTCTATAAGGTGTGTCAAATAACATTTTATTTCAGTCTGTAATATTTTGTTATCATACGAATGCATTTTCTATCTTGACAAATTGGAAAAATGGTGTATAATAACTTAAAGTTCTTTGAGTTTAAGAAAGGGAGGATAGTATACAGATACGAATCAGTTCAGTTTGTTACGATTGATTCGAATTATACCAGAAGAATCTAATGAGTACAAGTTATGGATTGAATTTTCATTTTGAATCGAATTCATCATCTCCGAGATGTTTTCAAATATTTCATTTCTGTCTGAATCATGTGATCTAGATTTTTCATAAGTTTCCCACCATTTATTATATTGTTTAACTGCCACTTTACTTGGTTTATTCATAGTCATGATATGCATAGGATTGATGAATACTGGTTGATTGATTTCTTCTTGAAAAAGAATATATGGCCTGAGAATGAAGTAATTGATTCCTTCTTCAATGTCTTCTTCTGTAATGACAGAAAGAACTTTTCTATAAAATCTAATATGATCGGAAGGAGAATCGACGACTTCAGCAATCACAATATCTCCTGAAGTGAGTTTGAATTGACCTAAAGAGATTTGTATTTTTTCTTCATTCATATTTTTACCTCGTATTCTTTCCATGGGAACTCTTCTCTATTATAAATCTTACATCTTTCAACGGAATGACGAAGTGCGAAATTGAAGTATTTTTTATAAGATAGGTCATCAACTATGTCATACAGATTGAGAGGTTCTTTATTATCGGATATTCGAAGTCCGCGACCAATTGACTGAAGAACACGAATCTGAGATTTAGAAGGACTCGAAAGAATGATGTTATGAATATTGCGTATGTTGATCCCAGTACTGAACACGCCGTAGGAAGCAACAATGATAGCATTTTTCTGTGTCTCCACAATCTTACGAATCATCTCACGGTCTTCTGTATCAATGCCTCCATAAACAAAAAAGACTTTTCTATCATCAGGTACAGAATTCTTTATCATATCGTATAAGGGTTTTCCATGTTTCTCCACGAACTGAAAAAGAATCAAAGTGTTTCCGTTTAGAGATTTTGCTAGATTTTTTGTAAACTTGTTTCGGCCGGAATATGTAACGATATAATCAACTTCCTTTTGATATTCTGTTTTGACTAAGAACTTCCGCACTTCTTCCGGATAAACCAATCTCAATACACTTATATTTATATTCGAAAGCACTTTGTTTTCCTGAAGCGTTTTTGTCTTTGTCACTCGAAAGATTGGTCCGAAATGGCCTTGAAGAACAAGTTCATTGACTTGAGAACCATCTAATGTGCCAGAAACACCAATCCGATATTCTGCTTCAGTTAGTTTATTCATGATCGTCGAAAGAGATTTTGCTTTGAATAAGTGTGACTCATCTCCCATGATAGCGCCAAATCTAGAGAACCATGGTTTTTGTAGTTTATAGATTGATTGCCAAGTCGTTATCACGATTGGTTTGTTCGTGTTTTTATCCTTGCCAGAATAAATCTTGTGACAATGAGCGTCAACATCATAACCATAATCTCGAAAATCGCCATACATCTGTTCAACCAATGATGTTGTAGGTACAATAAGCAATACATTCATTTCTAGGACATCCACGAGATATCGAATGATGACATATTGAATAAGAGATTTGCCAGAACCAGTCGGAGATACCATTACAGCATTTTTGTTTTTGATGCCATGGACGATAGCATTGAACTGATAATCACGGATTTCAATCGGGTTGTCGGCAAGTGTCAGATTCAACGATTTGGTGAAATCCATAATCTTTGCAGCAGTCGCGTCATTTTTTTGTATAGGAAGACCGTATTGTCCAGACTCAATATATTCAGTTGTGTAATTCCGTTTTTTCGCGAAGCCTTCTAAATGCGATACGAGACCTGCTGGGAGCAGTCTTGTGCGAGAATCGAATAGTTTTATTTTACCGTCCCACATTCCCGATTTGTATGCGGGCATGAACTTATAATTCTCTACATAAAATGAAAAGTGTTCCCCGAGTTCGAATGCGATTCCTTGATTACATTCGATCCGAATCTGAGAATGGTCGATCTTCTTGATTTTTAATGTATCAGAACTCATATTTTTGGTTTACTCTTGAATAAATATATGTTACTATTTATGATGATTGATTCAAAGGGATTTTGAGATGACTGAACTCGACAAGATTTTAGAAATGTGGTCAGCGGATTGCCAGATCAATACTATGAAATTGGATGAAACATCAGCAGAAACTCCGATGCTACACCAAAAATATTTATCTCTGATGGCTTCCACAAAATTGAAGATAAAAAGAATCGAGAACGAACAGAAATCTTTACTTCACAAAAAATGGCTTTGGTATCAAGGAAAAATGTCTCAATCAGAGATTGAAGCCCTTGGTTGGGAATACGATCCACTACACGGAAAAAAGATTTTGAAAGGAGAATACGAATATTATTACAATTCAGATTCCGACATTCAACAATCGGAGGAAATGTTGACCTATTGGAAAACTGTGAAAGAAACTCTTGAAGAAATCATAAACACATTACGCTGGCGGCATTCTACAATAAAAAACATTATCGACTTCAAAAGATTTGAGTCTGGGAATTAATCGCCTGCTCTATCACTCAAACAGAAAGTTGTATATTTGAATGTGATTGGAAGTATGATATATTGGACACCAGAAACTGCTGAGTTGAGAATCATATCACCGAGATTGATTGGGAATGTATCTTTATAATCAAATGTCCTGAGTTCCGTATTATTACTGGTCAATAGAATAATTCTCATGTCATATTCATAACTGTCCTGACTATCCAATTGACGACTTGATGGTGTTACTCTATTTGTTTCCACAAGTTTTTTCATCCAGTCGTATATTTCTTCATACACATTCAGATTTTCATCAACGATTGCCTGTACTGTAAGTTCACCATATTCAAGTTTATCGCCTGGGAAAAATATATTTGTTCTACGAAATGGTTGATTCGCGACACCTAAAGATACAGAAGGGTGATTAACAGATTGAGCGAAGAACTCAATATTTTTAAATCTTTTACGATTGATGATAATCTTAAACCCAGTAGGTTGAAGAAAGTTAGAACCATCGAATGTAGATGTTGTTGTAGCCATTTCAATTCCTATAAAATCTTTTTACTATTTATAAGCAAAAAATGCTTTACAATCTATCGAATCTGTGTTACAATACAAAAATATATCTCATAAACGAAGGAGTATACTATGAGTTTTAAATTTTCAGAAACGACACTTTCTGTCTTGCGAAATTTTGCGACGATAAACGGAAATATCTATTTTAGGCAAGGAAATGAAGTGTCTTCAATTACCGACACAAAAAATTTCATGGCATATGGTTCCATTGAAGAAGAATTTCCTATTGATTTCGGTATCTACGATTTGTCGGAGTTTCTAAATGTTCTGAGTCTCATGACAAATCCGAGCCTCGATTTCTCTGAAAACTATTTGGTCGTAAATGACGAATCGGGAACATCACGCATCAAATATTTCTATTCGTCACCTGATATTCTTACTAAATCTGATAAGAAACCTACAATGCCTTCAGTTGATATGGAGTTTGATTTATCAAATGCGTTGTTGTCCAAACTGAAACGAGCGGGTTCAACTCTCGGTCTTGAATATCTTTCTTTGACAAAAGAAGGTGAACTGCTCAATCTGTCCGTGATTGATATCAATAATGCCACATCAAACACATATACGACTCAAATTCCTGTCAAAACGGATATGGAAGATTTCAATATTCTGTTCAATCTGTCCAACATCCGAATCCTTGAGGGCAACTATAATGTTAAGATCAGCAAAAAACTTATTGCTGAATTGGAGAATACAGAGTATAATCTGAAGTACTGGCTTGCTTGTGAAAGGACGAGTACTGTTTGATGGAAAATCACATCTGGGTCGAAAAATATCGACCAAAAACTATTTCTGAAACTATACTTCCTTCGCGTCTAAAATCTCAGTTTCAGAAAATGGTGGATACCGGAGAACTTCAGAACATGATGTTCTCCGGGTCTGCCGGCTTAGGTAAAACGACGATTGCGAAGGCTATGTGTAATGAACTGGGACTTGATTATCTCTTGATCAATGGATCCGAAGAAGGAAATATTGATACACTTCGTGGCAAGATTAAACAGTTTGCCACATCAGTTTCATTATCAGGTAATAAGAAAGTCGTTATACTGGATGAAGCAGATTATCTAAATCCACAATCTACACAACCAGCATTGCGTGGTTTTATTGAACAATATTCGAATAACTGTCGGTTCATTCTGACCTGCAATTTCAAAAATCGTATTATTGAACCTCTACATTCCAGATGCGGTGTATATGAATTCAATACGACGAAAAAAGAATTGGCATCTATGTCAAAAGATATGCATTCGCGTATCAAAGAAATCTTGACTATCGAAAATGTAAAATACGACGACAAGATTATCGCCGAATACATTCTGAAATATCTTCCAGATTGGCGAAGAACTATCAACGAGATTCAACGAAACTCTTTGTCTGGTGAACTTACTGATGTTTTGAATAAAGATGCCACAGAATATAATTCTCTGTTCGGATATTTGAAAACAAAAGATTTCAAGAATATGCGTAAATGGGTTGTACAGAATATGGATGTTGACGCATCTGTAATATTTCGCAACATTTATAACAGAATTGAAGAACAGATTAAACCTCAAAGTATTCCTCCATTGATTCTTATTTTGGCAGATTATCAGTATAAAGGGGCTTTTTGTGCCGATGCTGAAATAAATATCGTTGCGTGTTTGACTGAGATTATGTCTTCTGTGGAGTTCAAATAATGTCTTGTCCATCAAGGAGATATAAATGTCGCCCTTTGATTTCGTAAACTCTATCAACCAAACCAAGAAAAACTTGATGGTTGACGACTTATCAGAAAAGTCGTATAATGCCTATATCGTAAATAAATCCTTGTCGTATTTTTCGGATACGGTTCTTCTCGCGAATGAGATGAACCGTTATTCACATTTAGACAATAGATTACAATACGACTTTCTGAAACAAATCGTGAGGAAACGAAAGCGTTTTTCCAAATGGGACAAACTAAATATAACGGATGATTTACAGACCATAAAAGACTATTATGGATATAGCACATCAAAAGCGAGAGATGTTTTGTCTATCATTTCAAAAGAACAGATGAATCAGATGAGAAAATACTTGAATAGAGGTGGTAAAGGTTGAGTTTCTATACGAATGTTGCCAGATACGGAAACTCCATTCTGTATCGTGGTTATAATGATAATGGAATAGCAGTACAGGCAAAGTACAAGTTCAAACCCAAGATTTTCGTTCCATCTAAGGATCAATCAAAAACGAAAGGTCTTGATGGTAATAATATTGCCGCAGTAGAGTTTGATTCTATGCGAGAAGCATCTGATTTTCTTGACCAGTACAAAGAAATCGACAACTTCAAAATGTACGGCACAAAGAAATATATTCAGCAGTTTATTGGTGAAAAGTTTCCAACAGTGCCAAAATATGATATCAATCTCATTGATATTTGTTCTATTGATATTGAAGTCGAATCCGATGACGGTTTTCCCGAGCCAGAACAAGCATCCAAAGAAATCACGGCAATCACAATAAAATCCAGCAAGTCTTCCATATATCAAGTTTGGGGTCTTGGTGAATGGTCATTTGAAAAATGTGAAGTTGATCTTGGGGAAGACCTCGTAAAATATCACAGATTTGATAATGAAACGGATCTATTGGTAAGTTTCGTTTCGCATTGGTCAGAAAACTATCCAGATGTTATCACTGGTTGGAACGTCAGATTCTTTGATATTCCTTATCTTGTCAATCGTATTCTCCGTGTGCTTGGCGAAAAAGAAACAAAAAAACTATCACCTTGGGGACTGATCAACGACCGGCAAGTTACGGTTATGAATCGTAAACAAATCTTTTTTGATATCACGGGCACCGAAACACTCGACTATATGGAACTTTTCAAAAAGTTTGATCGGGTGTCTGGCAATCAAGAATCTTACAAACTTGATCATATTGCTTATTCCGTTCTGGGTGAAAACAAGTTATCATATGAAGAATATGGTAATCTAAACAATCTGTTCCGCGAAAATCATCAAAAGTTCATTGACTATAACATCAAAGATACTCAATTGATCGAAAGATTGGAGAAAAAACTTGGCATTATTTCTCTAGTTCTTTCCATTTCGTACATGGGGGGTGTGAACTATACTGATACATTAGGCACTACGGCGATTTGGGAATCTATCATATATCGAACACTCAAACAACTTGACGTATATCCCGAGATTTCAAATCGTACTCCAGTCAAGACTGATTTTATCGGCGGATACGTGAAGCCTCCTCAAGTAGGTATGCATAACTGGGTTGTATCATTTGACCTAAACTCTCTGTACCCAAATCTTATTGTACAATGGAACATGTCTCCCGAAACTATTGTACCTGGTATGCGAACATCTGGTGTAGAATACTATTTGAATCGCAAAGAAACGCTCACGGGCGCTTACACAATAGCAGCAAACGGTTCCCAATATCGTAAAGATCGACCCGGCATCATGCCTCTGATCATTGAAAATTATTATGATAAGAGGTCTAAAATCAAAAATGAGATGATTGAACACAAGAAGGAGTATGAGAAAACTCCAACGAGAGACCTCGAAAATAATATTGCTCAGTTGGAAAATGAACAAATGGCAATCAAGATTTTGCTCAACTCGCTCTACGGAGCCCTTGGATCAAGATTCTTTGACTACTACAATATCGCAATGGCTGAAGGTGTCACACTGACTGGTCAACTGGCAATCAAGTGGGCGGAAAAAGCAATGAATGGTGAAATGAATCGGTTGCTTAAAACTGATGACAAAGATTATGTCATTGCCATGGACACAGATTCACTCTATGTTTCATTTGAAGACCTTGTGAAGAAAATGAATCCCGATGATCCAGTAGATTTCATTGACAAGATTTGTCAAAAACATTTTGAACAGATTTTGGAAAAAGCGTACAATAATCTGTACGAACATATGAATTGTCATAAAAACCGAATGGTCATGAAACGAGAAGCAATTGCTGATCGCGGCATCTGGACCGCAAAGAAGAGATACATTTTGAATGTGCATAATAACGAGGGAGTTCAATACGCAAAACCAAAGATCAAGGTGACTGGTATTGAAGCAATCAAATCTTCAACACCTCAGATTGTTCGTAGTGAATTCCATAACATCTTTGAATTGATCATGACAAAAGACGAACAAACTATTCGGAATCAGTCAAATGAATTTAGAAAAAAATTCAACAAATCTCGTCCAGAAGATATATCATTCCCTCGTGGTATCAGTGATATATCTGGTTACTATGATTCGAAAACCATATATAAGAAAGGTACTCCTATTCATGTGCGAGGAGCGTTGCTGTATAATGATTTGGTAAAGAAGCATGGTCTTGAGAACAAATATCAAGAAATCAAATCTGGCGACAAAATCAAGTTCTGTTATCTCAAAATACCTAACATAATAAAAGAAAACGTGATATCATTTCCAGATTTCTTGCCGCCAGAGTTTGGACTTGACAAGTACATAGATTATGATGTACAATACGAAAAGACATATACAAGTCCATTGGATCCTATTATGAACGCAATCGGGTGGTCGTTAGAAGAAAAAGCATCGTTAGAAGATTTTTTTGTATAAAATTGCAAAAAAGTTGTTGACATAATATGAATTATGTGTTATTATATATTGTATGTAGTGTTGCAATTCGCTCACTCATATCTCATTTAAATCTAAGGAGAAAATTATGAATAATACTGTATCTTTACCAGAACTATCGGATATCAATCCTAAACTAATTACCAAAAATGGTAAGATTCTTGATGGGTTTATCGAAAATATTAAGTTAGACCCAAAAGATGTTTATATGCCTAAAGAAGAAAAGGGCGGGAATAACAATGTGACTCGCAGAAACTTGTCTCAATCCCACATTTCTTCACTTCAAACAGCACTCAAAGATAATCCAGACTGGTCGCTTCCTCTTATGGTAGTAAAACGCATTCCAGGCGGAAAAATTGTAAATGGCAAAACTTACAGTTATCAACTGTGTGTAGGTGTTCATCGAAATACCGCGCTGTTGAAAAATGGAACAAACCAATGGATTTATGCACTATACGAATTCAAATCGGAAAAAGAAGAGTTAATATTTCAAGCGGTGGAAAACGACCATAAACCTCAAAATCCCATTGATCATGCAGGCCTTGTGAATTTTCTTTCATTTATGGTGAATCAAGGTTATATCGAAAATACTGCAAATGCGATGCAAAATATCTTAGATGATACGTTTTCTTATGTACATTGGCAGACTAAGAAAAAGGCGGTAAATGCTGCGGTCATTAGAAATGGATCATATACTGATGTAATATTACGCAATTATACAGAAATCAAAGATTTCCTCGAAAATGGAGAAAACTATCCACCAGGTATAGTAAAATATACCCATGGTGGTAAAAAAGATAAAAATCGTAACGAAATTGGATGGACTGTGAAAGAGGGTTACGAAGATGAATTCATTTTTAATGCGATGAAATCATTGAATAGTCAAGGTATACCATCATATTTTCTGTGTCATGTCAATTCACCATCCAATAGCATGTCTTTAGATGATCGTAGAGAAAAAATGCTGCAAAATATAGTAGAACTTGAAAATCTTATACTCAAAACAGTTGAATATAGGGAAAAGTATAATGAATGGCCGTGGAGAGTAGAAGCATTCTTTCCTCAAAATAACGTGAAAGGTGAAGAAGAAAGAAATTTCATTCACAAGTAATCGTAAAAGCAAACGCGCATTGCGCGTTTGCTTAAATTTTGTATTATATAAGTATACAGAAAGGAATTACTATATTATGACATTATTGAAAGAGTACTCGACATTTGTTGAATCTATGATGCTGACTGAAGGCAAGACGCGACTCACTGAGAATACTCTTGGTCTTGTTGGCGAAACTGGCGAAATAGCAGAAAAGATCAAGAAGTATTTTCGTGATGATACCATTGATGTGAATGATCTCCAGAAAGAGTTTGGAGACATTGCATTCTATTTCTTTGCACTTCACGGTTACTTCAACATTGATCCAGAAGACACTCTTCGCATGAACATGGAAAAACTTCAGAGTCGCAAAGATCGTGGTGTGTTGCGAGGATCAGGAGATAATCGATGAGCGTCGAGGCTCTTGGAGAACTTGGCGAAAAGATAGTATATGAATACTATAAGTCTCTAGGTTCTCAAATCGAAATGTCAGTTGATCCCTTCGATATGCAAAAAGATATGGTCATTGACGGTAAATCAACAGAAATCAAGTTTCAGACTCCGTATTTTCGATTTAGTCCCCCTGGTTATGAACCCTACAAAGCATTTACTGTACCTGTCACAGGTGGGAAAAATAAACAAGTTCGCAGCAATCAACTCGACAAATGTTTGAATGCTGATCGATGGATTATTGTAGAGAACCCGTCAAAGGGTTCTAATATAGTTCGATTATGGGAAGCACCTCCTTTGGGAAAAAGACGATTTAGATTAGTTCAAAATTCGAAGGATGGCAGAATAGCAGCCGGGTTCGCCATGTCCGATTTTTCTCTGATTATTGATATTGACAATAAAAAAATGTGTGATATAATTAGAAGATCGAATAAATCACATTGGAATTATGTTTAGGGAGATATGTGTTGAATATTGAAGACCAATGGGAATTGTGGAAAGAACAGAATCCTATAGAGAATATTCCGGAAATTACTGAAGATCAATTGCGTGAATCGCTGATTAGAGACCTTTCTAAAGTCTCTTGTATGTCAGTCGAAGAATATACACTGTATCAAAAATGGTTAGAAGTCGGAAACAAATATCCTACTCAAGAAATACAAACATTATTTGGACTCGAAACGCAATTAAAAGATACTACTCAAAAAAACATCATTCAAGAAGTCAAATCCAATATTTGGCGTCCTGTAGATATGTATGATTACATGAATTTGAAACCTCGTTTGGTCTATACAAATGATTGTGTGGAATATGAGGACGTTGGTCTAGATGAATCGTCTGTAAAAAAAATGAGCAAGAGAACGAAAGAATTGCCAGAAAATTGGAACACTCTTCGCACATTTATGTCTACTATGAAAAACAACTCCAATATAGGAAGAAATTTAAATTTCATGGTCGAAGATGAAATTACTGGTAAATATCTTGGAGTTATTTGTATTTCTTCAGATTTTCTGGATTTGACACCTAGGGACGAATGGATTGGATGGGAAAGAGAGAAAAAGACACAAGGACACATGATTAACTATACTGCTATCGGTTCGACTATTGTGCCTACACAGCCATTAGGATTTAATTATGTCGGCGGAAAACTTCTGGCGCTATTGTGCTTATCTGATACTGTTCAGAATATTTGGAAAGAACAATACGGCGACACTTTGGTGGGCGTCACGACAACTTCACTGTATGGTAAATCCAAGACTGGCGGATTATCACAATATGATAATCTGAAACATTGGAAGAAAATGGGTTATACGTCTGGATCAGTGGCATATGAGGCCACAAAAGAAACGCAATATATGATAAGGTATTGGTTACATCGAAATCATACTTACAAATATTTCGAATGGTACGGCGCCAAAAAGGATACAGGTCAACCATATAAGAGGGACCATAGAAACCGCTCTTATCATTTCACTTATTCTAAATTGGGTATTCCTAAAGAGTTAATTAGTTCTGCACACGCTAGAGGCATTTACTTTAGTCCTTTGTACACAAACACAAGGGAATTTCTAAGAAATGAAATCGAAGAGAAGGATTTAATCAAGTCTTTTGATACTAGCGAAGAATATTTAGTGAATTTGTGGAAGAACAAATATGCTTCAAAAAGACTCTCTAGTTTAATAAAAAATAATAGAGTCTCGGATGAGACATTGTTTTATGATGATCTTATTGGAAAAACTTGGGAAGAGGTTAGAGAAAAATATTTATCTCAAATCGGCAGATAAACATTGATTTTTGTTTATAAATCTGTTATAATGGGTAAATAAATAATAGCGCGGGGTGTTCTAGGTACAATCTAAATCCAGTTTAGATAGAGTAGTGCGATTCTACTACCCCGCTCCATTTATGAGATTCGTTATGTACAGTATCACAATATTCAAATCACCTAGATTTTGGAAAGAAAAAGAACGGTATGTCTATGACAACAAGACACACCGTTCCATGTCTTTTGACACTTGGGATATGTTTGTGGGTTTTCTAGAAAATCTATCCAAGAAATCTATTTCAAAAAAGCAAGATGCGCAACTCATTTCACCAGCAATATTTAAACCAAATTCTAAAAGACGAAATGATAATGTCATTGGTTGGAGTCAATGGTGTGCTGTAGATGTTGATAATGTAAACATTGAAAGAGATGTGAAGGGTTATGTGGATAGTATTGTCTCTGGCTGGACTTACTTTTGCTATAGTACTGCTAGTAGCACTAAGGATACGCCAAAGTTTCGCATTGTCTTTCCGCTTAACAGGGATCTTGAAAAATCTGAGATTAAGCACTTCTGGTTCGCCCTCAATAAAGAACTCGGTTCAATCGGAGATGAACAGACTAAAGATTTGTCTAGAATGTATTACATCCCTGCAAACTATGCTGGTGCTAACAACTTCACTTTCAATCGTTCTGGCACTAACATTGATGTTGATGTACTTCTGAGCAAGCATCCATACACAGAAAGATCACATAACTTCATTGACAATCTGCCAGAAGATATTCAGAAGCAGATCATTGAACATCGTAAAAATCAACTAACCAACACCAATTATTCTTGGACGCATTACTCGGATTGCCCATTTGTGAACAAAAAATTGATCAACGAATACAAAAGCATTGCTCATAGCGACGGCACTGGAAGATACGCGATGATATATAAAATAATGACTTCCATTGCCGTAAATGCGATTCGAAGAGAATATCCAATATCAGCAAAAGAAATAGTCCATATGGTTTTGCAACTTGACAAAGAGACTTCGAATCGTTATAATAATAGAGCATTAGACTTAGAAGCAAATCGTGCAATAGAATTCGCATATAGGAGCGCATAATGAAAAAATATCTGAAAGCAGTCAGCATCAACACGTTGGCACTTGGAACGATTCTAGCAATTATTATTGGAGTCGGTCTCTATAAACAAGAACGACTTTTCCAACAAGAAAAGGCGATTCAAGAAGAGATTGATAGCATGGGAGGAGAAAATGAATACTAAAATCTTTAAAGAAATGAAGAATTTTGTGACCTGGACTATAGATCATGAGAATATTTTTCTCTCAGCATTTTTTATTATGATCTATTTTCTTTTTTGGCTGTCGGCGATTTTATTTGTGGTCACATTATTTATGATGTACCCTTTGATCAGTGCTGTAGTAATAGTAACACTCATAGGATTTGTTATTATTCCAATGTATAAAGCAGACATGACAAAAGCGAAAAAGAAGGGTTGACTTTTTCGAAAAAGCATTACATTAGTAATGTAAGAGAACTGAAAATGAACTTAGGAGTAGATTATGAAAGTAATGATGTGTGATCCGCCTAGCGGTTGGAAATACGGCTTTCCAAAACCTATTCCAGAAGATGTAGAAGATGTATTACAATGGTTGGTGAGTGAAGGCTATCCACAGGTTGAGATTGATAAGATGTCTAAACATTTTTACTGCCGTTATTGGGAGGCAGATGAAGATGCAACAGACAATTGACGATCTAACTCGTCGTCATCAACATGCTTTGCATGAGATTGATGTGCTTGAGGATGAGATTGATAAACTTAAAAAAGGTCTAGAAGCATACCAACGTGAACGTGACCGTTACAAACATGCTAAACCAGAAATAACTGGTGCATATTTTTTGGCTGGGGGCCATGGCCCAAAGGATGATAACATGATGCCACAGTTTGTAGAGATTGTTCCTGCATATGGGTGTGGATGGTCAATGATCTATGAATACACTGGTCGCACTATTAGCTATGAGGGATCGTGATGAGTCACTGGCATTACCAACTAATGTATCACAAGTATGATGAACCTGTCCTAGGTGAAGAAGGTTATTATGCTGTCCACGAATACTATAATATGGATGATGGTCCTGGTTGGACTGAGAATCCTGTCACTGTAGACGGAAATAGTATTAAAGATGTGAAGAAAATGCTGTTGCTAATCTTGAAAGATATTGATAAACACGGCGTCAAACAATATGATGGAGAGAAACAATGAGCAAATATACAAAAGCATTAACTGCTGAACAGTTAATAAAATATATTGCTAATGATCGTCCTGAACTGTCACACGATAAAGTCAGATGGCAACGAGATGATTATATTAAAATCTGTCGTGAATGGTTAGAGGAAAATACAAATGAGTCTGACAAGTAAAGTACAAGCCTATGATGTTCTGGTAAGAGAACTGTTCAGATTGCTTGATATTACAGAACAGACTGATGAAGGTCGAGTATTTCGTCCTAACAGAATCTCTAGTTGTCGTGCATTAGATGCGGAAAAGCTGGAACAAGTTTTGAAAGAACTGAAAAATGTATTGGAGGATAGGGGATGAGCTACGATAAACGTGACGTTGAAGTTATTCGCTCTCTTTATGACCCTTTGAATGTCAGAACTTGGCCCTTCTATCCTATTATAATGCCCTTGAAAGAAGGAAACGGTCCTGCAACAGATGTTGAATGTGATGAAATTACCTTTGAAGTGTGGGATCATTTTTGCAATTCTTACGGTAGCTATAAGTACTTGCCTGATGCTATCAATGAAGCAATGAAATTGACTAAGGAATTGATGGATGAAGTTTAGCAGATGCAATGAACACGGAACTAAGGTTGAGATAGAAGTCCACGATGATAGCACACTTGATGAAGTGCTTGAAGAGTTTCAGAACTTCCTTCGTGCTTGTGGATATACGATTGAATACAACAAAGTTCTTGCTGTAGTGGATATGGATGATTGAACGAGATGTGGAGAAGTTTACATGAAAATGATTGACCTACTCGGAGATGTACTAGAAACAGAAGTTATGCATGATTTGCTTGATCATGTAGTTCTGGGTAAGTTAAAATCGTCTCTTGATAACTGTATTATTGAACGTGAACGACTTGATAATATTAAAATCAATCGTAAACTAAAAGAATTTGTTGATATGTTGAGAAAGAATATTCCTTGAAATATAAAGCGACAATAATGCTTCATCGCGGTATTTTAGATAATGCTGGAATGGCTGTTACAAAAGCATTACATAATCTAGGATTTCCTGAAGTCAATGATGTTCGTATTGGTAAAACATTAATCTTTGATGCACAATCATTGGATGAAGCTACTCAAATCGTAAAATCGCAAACAAATGAAGTAATGGAATATTTTGAAATAGGAGAACTGAATGAGTAAAGCAGGAAAGGTATGGGGTGTAACCTCTCTTATTGAGGCAAATAGTGCTTTAGAGTTTCATCGTATTCAAATGAATAAAGGAGGTGTTTGCTCAAAACATCTTCATGAATTCAAATGGAATGGTTTCTATGTTGAAAAGGGTGTAATGTTGGTTCGTGTCTGGCAGAAAGATTATAATCTGGTGGATGAGACTATTCTATATGAAGGGGATTATACAAAAGTCAAACCGGGACTTTATCATCAATTTGAATGTCTAGAGTCTGGTATTGCTTATGAACTTTATTGGGCAGAGTTTTCACATTCAGATATTAAAAGAGAAACTGTAGGTTATAATGATTCTGTTGGTATCGAATGAAAGTTGGAATAACGTTTAGTACTTTTGATCTATTACATTCTGGTCACATTGCTATGCTCCGAGAAGCAAAACAGCAATGTGACTATCTTATTTGTGGTTTGCAAACAGATCCCACTATAGATAGACCAGAGAAAAATAAACCTGTACAGTCTCTTGTTGAACGATATGTTCAATTATCGGGCGTTAAATATGTAGACGAAATTATCCCATATCAAACTGAGATGGATGTTATAGATATTCTTGAAATGTTCAACATTGATGTGAAGATCATGGGCGAAGAATATCGCAATAAAGAATTTACTGGAAAAGATGTTTGTAAACGAAAGGGAATTGTGTTATACTTCAATAATAGAACCCATCGTTTCAGTTCAAGTGATTTGCGAAAGAGAGTATCAGAGAGTGAGTAAAATTTGTATTACTGGTATGGCTGGTTTCATTGGTTTTCACACAGCAAGAAAACTACATGAATCCGGTCATGAAGTCGTAGGTTTTGATAATTACAATAGTTATTATGACGTGCTTTTGAAACACGCAAGGCGGCAAGAACTTGAGAAATTGGGCATCAAAGTGCCTTATGTAGATTTGACTTCGAAGAAATCTCTTTCGAAGTTCATGAAAAACCACAAACCAGATTTGGTGATTCACCTAGCAGCAATGGCAGGTGTTCGACATTCAATGGAAGATCCTGAAGCATATATTCAAAATAATATTGTCGGTACCCACAATCTCATTCAAGCAATGGATGTTGCTGGAGTGAAAAACTGTGTTTATGCCTCTACTTCTTGCGTCATGGCTGGCAATGAACTTCCATGGAAAGAGAATGAGAAATGTGACTATCAGTTGAATCCTTATGGGTATTCCAAATTTACAAACGAATCTCAATTCATGGCCTCTTCTCTCAAAAATGCTATAGGACTTCGATTCTTTACAGTCTATGGTCCTTGGGGCAGACCAGACATGGCTCTATTCACATTCACGAAAAATATAGTTGAAAATGAACCTATTGTGTTGTATAATTATGGTAATATGGTTCGCGATTTTACATATGTTGATGATATTGTACAAGGTATTGAAATCGTCGTAAATCGAGCATTGTCTGGTAAAGAGGAAAAAGAAATCTACAATATCGGATATGGTGATCAAGTTCAATTGATGGATTTTGTAGAAGAGATTGAAAAAAATCTTGGAAGAAAATCTATACATGATTTGCAACCAAAACATCCGGCGGACACGCAAGCAACGTGGTCTGATACGACGAAATTACAATCATTGGGTTACAAACCGACAACATCAATAGAAGATGGTGTTGCTAGGTTTGTGGAATGGTTCAAAAACTACTATGGAGTGAATTGATGCACATACTTATTATTGGTCATGGTTTTGTTGGTAAAGCAGTTGATTATGGATTCTCAACAAAGGGTGTTCGAAAAACAATTGTTGATCCAATTTATGATGGGGTTCCAGTAGCATCGGCCGGATACTGGCCGTCTATAGATGATATCAAAGATATGACCGACTTTGATTTGATCTTTGTATGTGTTCCGACGCCTATGAACGATGATGGATCAATCAATTCGTCAATTGTAGAAGAAACGGTATCATACTTGAATGGAAATGAAGTTTCGGGTATTATTGTTATCAAATCTACCATCACTCCAGATGTCGCAGAAAAGTTGCACAAATATGATAGAGTAGTTTACAATCCGGAGTTTCTGACTGAGAGAACTGCTAACGAAGATTTTGTAAATCCACCTATGCATGTATTTGGAGGTGAACAATATTTTACGGAAACTGTTCAACGCATATACGAGCAACATTCTTTATGTAAGCCTTGTCCCGTATTTCATATGACTGTGAAAGAGGCGTCATTCGTCAAGTATGGTATCAACACATATCTGGCAAGTAAAGTTGCTTGGTTCAATCAGTTTTATGATGTTGTAACAAACTATGGTGGTGCATTTCATAAAGTTATTGGTGCCATGACAACAGATGAACGCATTGGCAAATCACACACAAACGTTCCAGGATTTGATGGTAAGCGAGGCTTCGGCGGCGCGTGTTTCCCCAAAGACACAAATGCGTTTTTGAACTTCGATCCATCATTTACGCTATTGCGTGAAGTGATCGCAATCAATAATGCAATGCGAAGCGTCTACGAAAAAGATGATAGAGAAAAAGAACAGAATGTGAAATATGATAATACCTGAAAATGATGCCGCTTGGGCTGCGGATCAATTTATCAACTATTTTAAAAATTTTACCTCAATTGAAGACTATCTTCGATATGCCAAAAAAGAAGCATTAAAATCTTTGCCAAATAAATTGGAAGGGTTTTCAAATGTTGACAAGTTTCTAAATGAAGATATGCATCCCGAAGATATGGAATTCAGTATTAGATTTGTTGGTGACAGATTTAAAAATACACATAAAGATTTTGTTTCTCAAAACACATATAATGGACTGATTACTGCGACCTCTTCGCATGTTATTGAAAAAAATATACCGGGTAGAGAATTGAGATGGATGATTTATGAAAAAAATACCAATAAATGTGTTGGATTTATTCGCTTTGGTTCTCCAGTAATAAATTCAAAACCAAGAAATCTTTGGTTAGGAAAAGCGCCTGATCTATCTATCTTTAATAGACATGCTGCAATGGGATTTGTAATCGTTCCATCGCAACCATTTGGATATAATTATCTTGGTGGAAAACTACTTGCACTTCTTTGTTGTTCCCATTTTGCCCGAGAAACCTTGAATGATGTATTTGAAAAAGACATTGCACTATTCGAAACCACATCTTTATATGGTTCAACAACAGACGCATCACAATATGATGGATTAAAACCATTTATGAGATATAAAGGTCTTACGGAAAGTAAATTTATGCCTTTGCTTCATGATGATGCATTTCATCTTTTACATAATCACTTTACAATATTAAATAATAATACACCCCTCACCGAGAACACAGCCTCTTCGAAAAAGATGAAGAGACAAAACATAATGATTAGTTCGATAAAAAAATCTTTACAAGATCCGCTCAAACTTGCCGAGTTTAATTCGGTTATAAAAACTGCTTTGGGTCTTACTCAAAGAAAGCGATTCTATATTTCAGATTATGGATACGAAAATGTCCGCGAAGTTATACTTGGTGAACAAGAAGAACTTCGTCGCGGACCCAACTGGGATAAATTTTATCTTGATAACATCATTAATTGGTGGAAGAAAAAAGCATCCAAAAGATATGAAAAACTAAAAAATGAAGGTCGCTTTCGAAATAAAGTCGAACTTTGGGATGAAGACGACAATATACAAATTATTAGGTAATTTTGCAAATTATGGGCAAGAGAAGTGATTTTGAAAGAATTGAGAGGGATTATTACCCAACTCCAATAGAGGCAGTAAAACCTCTCATTTCCCATTTACCCAAATCATTTGTTTATGCTGAACCCTGTGCTGGTGATGGTAGACTTACACAACACTTGGATATACTCACAGATTCAAACTGTATCTGTTCTCTTATGTCCGATATTGAACCACAAGATGACGGCATTGAAAAGATAGATGCCATGAAAGTCGTGGTTCCAAATAACACAGATTTGATCATCACAAATCCTCCTTGGGACCGCAAAATACTTCATCCGATGATTGAGAGATTTTCGAGTATTCGTCCTACTTGGTTATTGTTTGACGCGAACTGGATGTTCACAAAGCAAGCAAAAGACTATTTGTCATATTGTTCAAAGATCGTTACAATAGGCCGAGTCAAATGGATAGAAAACTCAAAGAAATCTGGCAAAGACGATGCTTGTTGGTATCTGTTTGATCAAAACAATCAGCACCAGACAAAGTTTTTCTGTAGACAAAGCGCATAAATTGTGATAGAATGAATAAGTATAGATTTCAATAAGGAGAATTGTATGTCGTCAATTATGGACAAACTCAAAAAGAATTCAAAAATCAAAACAACAGATATTTTATCGGAATCAAAGTTCTTCAACGAAAAAGATATGATTTCTACTCCAGTACCAATGATCAATGTCGCATTGTCTGGTTCTGTTGATGGTGGTCTCACGCCCGGGCTGACTGTTCTTGCCGGGCCTTCCAAGCACTTCAAAACATCATTCGCACTCATTATGGCATCAGCATATTTGGAAAAGTATCCCGAATCTGTTATATTATTCTATGATTCCGAGTTTGGATCACCCCAAGCATATTTTGACCAGTTTGGTATTGATACAAATCGTGTTCTTCACACTCCCGTGACCAATGTCGAGGAACTCAAGTTTGATCTTGTCAGTCAGTTAGAAAATCTTGACAGAAATGACAAAGTTGTTATTGTTATCGATTCGGTTGGCAACTTGGCGTCCAAGAAAGAACTTGAAGATACATTGTCCGAAAAGTCTGTTGCCGATATGTCAAGAGCGAAGGCGCTCAAGAGTCTTTTCCGAATGACTACACCATATCTCGCCATGAAGAATATTCCGATGCTTGCAATCAATCATACATATAAAGAGATTGGGTTGTTTCCAAAAGATGTGGTTTCTGGTGGTACTGGTATTTACTATTCAGCCGACAATATCTGGATCATTGGTCGGAGACAGAACAAAAAAGGCACCGAAGTTCAAGGTTACGATTTTGTGATCAATGTGGAGAAATCGCGATATGTTAAAGAAAAGTCTAAAATTCCTATCACAGTTAGTTGGGATGGTGGGGTTCACAATTTCTCTGGCTTACTTGATGTTGCTCTGGCTGGTAATTATGTTGTTAAGCCTTCCAATGGTTGGTATACTCGTAATCTCAATATTTCTGATAACAAGACCGATGACACAGAGGGAGTATCTTCTGATGGAAAGGTCCGTGAAGCGGAAACTTTACGAGAAGATTGGTGGCGACCAATATTCGAAATGACAGACTTCAAGGATTTTATCAAGAAACAATACACGATTGGTTATAAATCTGTAGTGAATATGGATGATATTTTAGAGACAGAAGATGAATAATGTTCTTGTAGAAAATATCGATTACGAACTGTTTCCACAAGATGAAAGTGAAAATTGGTCCATTCGAATTCTAAAGGGCGATTTTGTGGAGACTGTTATACAATTTGGTATGCTAAGAGTTGCTGAAGACGGAGAATCTATGAAATATGATTTCAATGTGATACAATCTCCAAATGATGAAGCAGTAATTGAAAATGATGCTTTACAAGAACTCGCTGGTGATGTATTATTCTCTATATTGAATTCTTTGAATGAAAAGGAAAAAATAATTGAATGATAGTATCGAACAAGTTATTCTACAAAATCTGTTTACAAATGATGACTACCTAAGAAAAGCAATTCCATTTATCAAGCCTTCTTATTTTGGAGATGTGTATAAAACGATTTTTATTGAATTCAGTAAATATGTCGGAAAATACAATAAAATACCCACTTCTGAAACGTTTCTTATCGAATTGAGTAACTCGGAAATATCTAATGATCGTTATGAAACGATCAAAAATATGGTCGGCGATCTGTTCGTAAAGTCGGATGTTGATTATACTTGGTTATTGAATGGTACAGAAAAATGGTGTCAAGATAGAGCATTATACAATGCCGTCATTGAATCGATTAATATCATTGACGGTAAACACAAGACACTCACAAAAAATGCTTTGCCTGACATTCTTCAAAAGGCATTGAATGTTTCTTTCGATAGAAATGTCGGTCATTCTTATCTTGAAGATTATCAAAAACGATTTGAGTACTATCACACAAAAGAGTACAAGATACCTTTTGACATTGAACTGTTGAATGAAATCACATCAGGTGGTCTTTCCAAGAAAACGCTCAACATGCTTCTTGGTGGAACCGGCGGTGGCAAATCTCTTGGTATGTGTCATTGTTCTGCGGCATGGCTTTCCATGGGTTATAATGTTTTGTATATCACTGCCGAAATGTCTGAAGAAAAAATTGCTGAAAGAATAGACGCGAATCTTTTGGATATTCCCATTTCGGAAATCAAAGATATTCCTGAAGATATGTTCACCTCTCGTATAAATAATCTTATAAAGAAGACGAAGGGTAAACTTATCATCAAAGAATATCCGACTGCTTCAGCAAACGTAAATCATTTTAGAGCCTTGTTAAACGAACTGAATCTGAAAAAATCTTTCAAACCTGATGTGATAGTTATAGACTATCTCAACATCTGCGCCTCTTCAAGAATGAAGGCAATAGGTGGTTCAGTCAACTCATACTCATACATCAAAGCGATTGCCGAAGAAGTTCGTGGTCTTGCTGTAGAATTTGATGTTCCTATTCTTTCTGCTACTCAAACAACACGCAGTGGTTATTCGAGTTCTGATCCGGGCCTTGAAGACACTTCAGAATCATTTGGTCTTCCGGCAACTGCTGATTTGTTTCTTGCTCTAGTTTCTTCCGAGGAACTGGAGGAACAGGGTCTCATTATGATAAAGCAGTTGAAGAATCGGTATAATGATGTGAACTATAAAAAACGCTTTACAGTTGGCATAAATCGTAGTAAAATGAAATGGTATGACGCTGAAGAACAGACTGAACTTACAGAAACAGACCCCGTGTTTGACAAGACTGAAATAAACGAGAGATTTAAAGATTTTAAACTATAGGAGATTATATTATGGGTAAAAAGAGTTCTGGTAAGACTTACACTTCAAAAGGTGAAAGGCCTTCAGTAAATAAAAAAATTCGTAATGCTATGCGAAGAGATACGGTTGCTTCTGGTGATCGTCTTATGAATCAATTGAAGGCACATAAAGCAGATAAAAAAACTGTGGTTACGATTGAGAACCCTAATAAAAATGAAACCAACAAACGATATATAAAAGTAGATGGTAAACACTATTTTAGAAATGATGCAAAAAGGTTGGCTCCGTTGTAATATGAAAGTCAGATTAATCGGATATACACAACCAACCGAATCATTTAAAAGAGAAACTGATATTTCTAATGTTCAGGATTTCATCGCATATTGTGCGAGAGTATCAAATCCTGAAAACCAAATCAACAACTCTACTGGTAAGAAACTTATCAAATATTTGATTGAACACAAACATTGGTCTCCACTAGAAATGGTGGATGCCAATATAGAAATAGAAACGACCCGTGATATTGCTAGGCAAATGCTTCGTCACAAAACCATGTCGTTTCAAGAATACTCCCAACGATATGCTGATCCGACTCAACTTGAAGATGCTTTCGTGCTGCGTGAAGCTAGACTTCAAGATCCAAAAAATCGCCAGAACTCTTTGCCATTGGATGACGAAGATATTAATAAGCGATGGTTGATGAAACAAGATCAGATTATCTATGAAGCGAAGTTGGCATATAAATGGGCGATTGAAAACGGTATCGCCAAAGAACAGGCTCGATGCGTTTTGCCAGAAGGTAATACTGTTTCGAGATTGTACGCAAAAGCATCGATTCGCACGTGGATTCATTATGTAGAACTAAGAAGTGGTCACGGCACCCAAAAAGAACATATTTTATTGGCGAAAGAAATTGGTTATGCTATTTCACAAATCTTTCCGATGATGGAGGATTTCATTTCAACTTAACATAAGAGGTGACAATATGGAAATCATTTCAAAACATGTAACTGAAGATCATAAAGGATATGCTACAGTCAATTTTGATTCTAAATCACAGCAATATGAAATCAAATTTTATGATGAAGGTCGTCACTTATTTTATACAGAACTCAGAGAACACCTAGAAGATGCCCAAAATTTTGCCGATGACTGGACTGCTGGTATAGAGAAATTCTTTAGTGATGCGGCTGCCTAATGGCATCAAGAAGAAAGACGACCTACAAGAATTCCGAATATAACAATTCTCCGTCTATTCTATTACCTAAAAACGAAAATCAGGCGCTCTATATCAGGGCGCTTGATACTTGTTCTCAGGTAATTGTATTTGGTCCTGCTGGTACAGGTAAAACTTATATCGCAGCAACATACGCTGCAAATCTTTATATTGAAAAGAAAATAGATAAGATTATCATCACAAGACCCCATGTTCCAGTTGGTCGTGAGATTGGATTTCTTCCAGGCACAATAGAAGAAAAATCGCAACCTTGGGCATTACCAGTACTTGATGTTTTAGAAAGACATATGGGAAAGGGTATGTTAGAAACGGCAATAAAGAACAACAATGTAGAAATGGTTCCACTGGCTTTGATTCGCGGAAGAAACTTTGACGATTCTTTTGTGGTCGTTGATGAGGCCCAAAACATAACGGTTTCGGAAATCAAGGCACTTCTCACAAGAGTGGGAGAAGACTCAAAGATAGTATTAGATGGAGACATTCAGCAATCCGACATTAGTGAACAGTCGGGATTATCAAAGATCGTTCATCTTGCCAAAAAATACGATTTGAATATTCCGGTAATCGAGTTTACACACAAAGACATTGTTCGTTCGGACATATGCAAACAATGGATTGAAATATTTATGAAAGAAAAATTATGAATGTGAAAGAAAAAGTTCTAATATATAGAACGATGTATAAAAAAGTTAGAAAAAAGATAGCTTTTTCATTATACCAAGATATTGAAAAAATGATAGAGTCGGAAGTTGATAAATCTGTGTGTGAAATATATGAAAATGTGTGGTATAAATGGCATGAACAAGAAAATGAAAATTGTAGTTTGGATTCAAGTCAGGTATCAAGTTAGAGGTCAATGTAATGATTATTATGAATATGGCTTGACAATGATAAGAGAATCGCTTAATATATGAATATATCGAACTCGCGATGAGCAAATACATAATGTCGAAAATTAAAATGCTAACGGAAGCCCAACTTGCTCAAATCCCTGAGTACGTTGAAAAATACACCAAACTCGGTCTTCGGACCGACCAGATTGATTTTGAAGTTGCAGTACAGACTTTGAAGGACTTTCTGGGTGAAGATTGTGAACGTCACGAATTTGTATATGTCGCCTCGCCCAGCGGCATTCCCAAGAATGCAAAAAATATCACGTATGGAAATCATGACGTGAACTGGGTTGCGCATTACAAATTCTTCAACGACAATTTCGGAATTTGTCCTGAAATTGAGACTATGGTGCCTGTAATCGAAAATCTCGGTTGGGTGTACTATGACGACAAGAAAATCTATGTCTGTGATCGGCCGACGAAGATCAAATTCGACGAACAGAATCGCACTCATAGCGAAACTGGTCCTGCAATCGAATATTCTGATGGGTTTGCAGTATATATCTGGCATGGAATGCGTGTTCCTAAAGAATGGATCATGAATAAGGAATCTCTGACTGAAAAAGAATTCTTCCGTCATCAGAATGCAGAACTGCGGCGTGCCGCCTGCGAAATTGTCGGTTGGAACAAAGTTCTCGACAAACTTTCTGCGAAAGTGATCGACGAGGACACTGACCCAGAGATTGGCACTCTCCTTGAAGTGAACATTCCCGATATCGGCAATGAACGCTTCTTGAAAGTGCTGTGTGGCACCAAGCGCGAATTCGCGATGCCGGTCCCGCCGACTGTCAAGACTGCAATCGAAGCACAGGCATGGATGCTTGGATTTGACGATGTGAATGAATTCATGCCGCCTGAATTCCGCACTTAAACAGAAAATGAAATAAGGAGAAAAAATAATGCGAGTAGTTAAAAACTTTGCAGCTCAGGGTGAAATGTACATTCGGCGGGTAGCAGAATTCAAAGAAGAAGCAAAGCCTGTAAATCCTGAGAAAGGGGTATTCATTCTTGCTCATTCTGAAACCGGGCATCACCATGTAATCGATGCGATGAAGGTTGATGTTATGGAGCAAGTCAAAGTCCCTGAGGGGATGGGTATCCTACAGATGATTGTGAAAGAACCTGCTGAGGTAATTCACCTTCGTGGTACCGATACTCACGAACCCCTATACTTGACTGAGGGTAATTGGGAAATTCGTCTTCAGCGCGAATACACTCCCGAGGGATATCGTCGAGTGGCGGACTAATCGCCGCAGAAAACGAAAATCGGGGAATTTTCCCCGATTTTTTTATATCAAATGAAACATGGTTGAAGATTATGAAAACTAATAATCAAGTCAGGGATCAAGTCTGGTTACAAGTCAAGGATCAAGTCTGGGGTCAAGTCTGGTTACAAATCTGGTATCAAGTCAGGGATCAAGTCGGGTATCAAGTCTGGGAGCAAGTCAGTAATCCAGTCTTGGATCAAGTCCGGGGTCAATGGTATGAAAACTAATAATCAAGTCGGGAGTCAAGTTGAGAATCTGTGTTATTATAAATAAACAATAGAACAGAGAAAAGTATTATGAGGACCTCTTCATTGAGATTTTTCAAAACTTTTTTGTTTTCGGTTGCGATTGTGACCTTGATTCCTAACTATACCTCAATGTATAGCGGGTATAAAGTGCTAAAAGATTACATGACCAACTTTACCGAGGATGGTCGTGAAAACATTTATTCTAGAATTGGCAAATATTATGTTAGTGCGGAAGACAAGAAACAAATTGACTGTCTTGCCAAAAACATATACTTTGAAGCGCGTAATCAATCTGAACTAGGTCAAATCGCGGTCGCACATGTCACACTCAACAGAGTAGATCATGACAAATTTCCCAACAACATCTGTAAAGTGGTCTTTCAACCTTATCAGTTTTCTTGGACAATAGGTAAAGGAAAGCATATGGTTCCAAAAGACAAATACGCTTGGGAGAAAGCAAAAAGAATCGCAACACTTGTCTATAAATTTCGAGGTGATGATCCTACAGAAGGTTCCACATTCTATCACACTTACGCAATAAATCCGTCTTGGAATCGAAAAATGGAATTGGCCGTTGTTATAGGAGATCATAAATTTTTCTTTTGGAATGGGATTTGGTGATTTACATACACGACTTTTTGTGTTATAATGATCATAATGAAACAAGGAGAATTGAAAATGGAAGATTATGATTTTGATCAAAGTCAAGTTGTATCTGTAAAAACTTGTAAAGGTTCGCTTGAACAAGGGTATTCTTTTGAGATTGTCGAATATTTGCGCGAAAATCCAAAAAGAACCATTCATAGTTTTTGGAAAGAGAAACTTGAACCCAGAGTTCGTGGACCATCTGTTATGGATTTACGAGGTTGCGAGAATAACGCATACATTATGGGTTGGTAGTTATGGTAATGCATCTTCTGGGCCCGCATTACACGACAACACAGTATAATCGAAAAAGAAAAAAAACAAAAAACAAAAGACTTCTCAAAGCGCAGTCAGACCACGACTCTTGGTTGAAGTCTATGGGTGTTGGTAAATCGCAACCAGATGCGGGATTGTCAATTCCGATCTATGGTTACGAAAAAATGACGAGTGATAAAATTCCCGGCAATGGTACTAAAAAAGACAGAATGCAATATACTGGTGAAGAAATTGTTGGGGTTGCTACTATGCACAAATCAAATCTCGTGCCTATTCGTAAAGACAACAAACAAGCCGCGATTGATGCGGCAAATATGAGAAGGAACTAAAAAATCACAATTGATCTGAAAAAATTCATTTTACCTCTTGACAAATCGGTCATGAGTGCTTATATTAATAGTGTAAGAGAGAGAAAGAGAGAATCACCATGCTCTACATCCGACAAATCATGAACTACTTCAATATTGATGAGGCTTTCGCCCGTGAGATTGATGCCATGATTTTTCTTGATCGGTCGGAATGTTCTCAAGAAGAATGGGTCTGGCATATGGAATACGCAATGAATAAGTTTTTAGACGAGGCAGTATGAACAAAATGCGGTTTCATAAAGATGATAAAGTGATTCTGACCGACTGTGACGGAGTACTACTAAACTGGGAATATTCCTTCCATGTTTGGATGAGTCAAAAAGGATATGATCGAAAGTCTTCAATAGAATATGATCTGATCCATCACTATGATGTTGACAAACCCGAAATCAAAAAGTTGATTCGGGAATTCAACGAATCTGCTGCTATTGGTTTCTTGCCTCCGCTACGGGACGCGATGTATTATGTGGACCTGCTTCATCGGAAGCATGGTTATGTTTTCCACATGATCACTTCACTTTCAAAGGATCCGAATGCTCAAAAACTTAGGATCATGAACACCAAGAAAATCTTTGGTGAAACGGCATTTGAGAAGTTTGTCTTTCTTGACACTGGTGAAGACAAAGATGAAGAACTTGCTAAGTACAAGAACAGTGGATATATCTGGATTGAGGATAAAATCGAGAATGCTGAAACTGGTTTGAAGTTTGGTCTGAATTCTGTTCTGATGGAGCATGGACATAATATGAATCATGTAAATTCTGATATACATATTGTAAAGAACTGGGAACAACTATATCATGAGGCCGCTTGATGGAAATGAGGATGCACCCATGACAACGCAAATCAAACAGGTCGAAGTCTTCCTGTTTGAAAATCCCAGCGCCGAGACGCCGAAGGGCTTTCGCGACTATTTCGGCACCGAGGTGACCGAGCGCACCGAAATGCTGGCCAAGATCGCCGAAGTCTATCATCGCTACGGCTTTGACCCGCTGGAAAGCTCGGCGGTGGAAACCGTCGAGGCACTGGGCAAATTCCTGCCCGATGTCGACCGCCCGAACGAGGGTGTCTTTGCCTGGCAGGAAGAAGCCGAGGGCGAACGGCCCGGCGACTGGCTGGCGCTGAGATACGACCTGACCGCACCTCTGGCCCGTGTCTACGCCCAGCACCGGAACGATCTGCCGACACCCTATCGGCGCTTCGCGATGGGGCCGGTCTGGCGGAACGAGAAACCGGGGCCGGGCCGATTCCGCCAGTTCTACCAATGCGACGCCGATACCGTGGGCACCGGCAACGTCGCGGCGGATGCCGAGGTCTGCGCCATGCTGGCGGATACGCTTGAAGCCGTCGGCATTCCGCGTGGCGATTACGTGGTGCGGGTGAATAACCGCAAGGTGCTGAATGGGGTGTTGGAAAGCGTGCGCTCACTTGTGCCTGAGCGAGTAACGGACAATACGGACTGGGATGAATTGAAGGTCGGCATCCTGCGAACTATCGATAAATTCGACAAAGTTGGACGCTCAGGCGTAGTGGAACTTCTGACGACGGGTCGGAAGGATAACTCTGGTGCATATATCGATGGTGTTGGACTGCCTGAATACTGTGTTGAACCGGTTATGGATTTCCTGACAGCCAAGAGTGAAATTCAGTCGGTGACGTTTGACCGGCTAAGAAACGCCGTGGGCACATCCACCGTCGGCGCCGAGGGCATCCGCGAACTCGAACAGATCGCCGCCCTCCTCGCCGCGCAGGGCTACGGCCCCGACCGGATCGTGATCGACCCTTCGGTGGTGCGCGGCCTTGGCTATTACACCGGCCCGGTTTTCGAGGCCGAACTGACCTTCGAGATCGTCGACGAAAAAGGCAGGAAGCGGTGCTTCGGCTCGGTCGCTGGCGGCGGCCGCTATGACGACCTGGTGAAGCGCTTCACCGGGCAGGAAGTCCCTGCAACCGGCGTTTCCATCGGTGTCGACCGTCTTCTGGCTGCGCTCCGCGCCAAGGGCCGGATCGGCGGCAGCGTCTCCGGGCCTGTCGTGGTGACAGTGATGGATCGCGACCGGATGGCGGATTATCAGGCGATGGTGTCTGAGTTGCGCAGTGCAGGGATCCGGGCCGAGGTCTATCTTGGCAATCCGAAAAACTTCGGCAACCAGTTGAAATATGCGGATAAACGCGAGAGCCCGGTCGCGGTAATCGAAGGTGCTGATGAGAAAGCGCGGGGCGTTGTCCAGATCAAGGATCTGGCGCTTGGCGCACGGCTGGCGGCCGAGGTCGAGACCAACGAGGAATGGAAGGCGCAGCCGGCGCAGATGGAAATCGCACGAGGCGATCTGGTGACCGAGGTCGCCAAGATGATCGCGCGGACTAATGTTTATCACGTTAATGAAGAGGTATTAGATATCTAATGAATAAATTTTTTAAATGGGCAGAAACCCAACACACGTTATACGCTATTGTGATAAATATTACAATTTTTACAAGTTTAATGATTTGGATTGGGGTGTTATCTATATTGTGGTCATTAGGTATGGTTTTTTCTACGTTTGTTGTATTTGTGTTGCCTATGTTGATTTTTTGGGCTATACTTATCTACAAATATAAACATAGACACTAAGGAACCATACCATGACCACCCATGTGAAATCCGACTTTCTGCATGAAATGCAGAACCGCGGTTTCCTTGCGGATTGCACCGATCTGCAGGGCCTCGACGATGCGCTGATCTCGGGCGCGGTTCCGGCCTATATCGGCTTTGACGCGACCGCCCAGAGCCTGCATGTCGGAAGCCTCATTCAGATCATGATGTTCCGCTGGCTGCAGAAGACCGGGCACAAGCCCTTGGTCCTGATGGGCGGCGGCACCACCAAGGTCGGCGACCCCTCGTTCCGCGCCGACGAGCGGCCGCTTCTGAGTGAAGCCCAGATCAATGAGAATATTGATGCCATCAAGACCGTCTTTTCGAACTATATCACCTTTGGTGAAGGCGTCTCTGATGCAATGATGGTCAATAACGCCGAATGGCTGGATAGGTTGAATTATCTCGATTTCCTGCGCGATATCGGCCGGCATTTCTCGGTTAACCGGATGTTGTCGTTTGAATCGGTCAAATCGCGCCTCGACCGTGAACAATCGTTGTCGTTCCTCGAATTCAACTACATGATCCTGCAGGCCTATGACTTCATGGAGCTGAACAACCGCTACGGTTGCCTCTTGCAGATGGGTGGCTCGGACCAGTGGGGCAACATCGTGAACGGGATCGACCTGACCCGCCGCATCCTTGATCACGAGGTCTTTGGGCTGACTTCGCCTCTGCTGACGACCTCGGACGGTAAGAAGATGGGCAAAAGCCAGGACGGCGCGGTCTGGCTCAATGCCGAGATGCGCAGTCCCTACGAGTTCTGGCAGTTCTGGCGCAACACCACCGACGCCGATGTCGGGCGGTTCCTGAAGCTATATACCGAACTGCCGGTCGATGAATGCGACCGGCTGGGCGCCTTGAAGGGGTCCGAGGTCAACGAGGCCAAGATCACGCTGGCGAACCTCGTCACCACGCTTGCCCATGGCGCAGAGTCCGCAAGAACAGTCGCCGAGACCGCTCGCGAAGTGTTCGAGAATGGCGGCATTGGCGATGACCTGCCGACCACGATAATCAATGCTGCGGAAATGGGCGAGGCAATTTCGATTGTTCATCTTATCGTACAGTCAGGTTTGGCGAAATCCGGCAAAGAAGCAAAACGTTTGATCGCTGATGCTGGCGCCCGAATGAATGATGAAGTCTTGACCGATGCAACTTTGATGGTATCTACCGATGATCTGCGCAACACCGTCAAACTGTCTGTAGGTAAAAAACGCCACGTCCTGGTTCGTCTGGTTTGATTCAGATGATTGTTGCAGAAACAAGAGATACGTGTTATATACATATAGTGAAGAATTGGGAACAACTATACTACGAGGTTGCATGATGACAATTGACTACAAATTCAATGAAGGTGGGTATATTTCTGAACTACAGGAGTATATCGATTCTACTTATAACAGCCACTACTCAACAAGTAAAATTCAATCAACGGAGGTGATTATTGATCGTGGTCATGGTACCGGTTTTTGTATGGGTAATGTTGACAAGTATTCTAATCGGTACGGCAACAAAGGAACACGCGATGATGCGCGTAAAGATTTGATGAAGATTCTGCATTACGCTGTTATTCAACTCTATATACATGATAATGAACTATGATGTTGTCAGAAGAATATAAGAGTGATACACGATCTGCGCAAATATATTTGTCTGATGAAGTTTTGCATATAAAATTCTATGAAGCGAACAAATTTATCGGTGAAATAGAATATCCAAACAAAACTTTTCAATATGTAAAAGATGCTGCATCAAACTGGATTGAAGGAATCATGACAAAAGAGGTAGTGCAAGAGTACAGGTTCGAATATCCAGAAAGACCTGAATGCGATTTTACGAGAATATAAGTGATATTTATGTCACATATAACACATAAAAAGGACAAAACCTTTGGGTTTTAGGAGGGACTTCGGTCCCTCTTTTTTTACAAAAGTGTTACAAAACTATTGTGTTTTAACCAATAAATAATTGCTCCTCTTGAGGGCAAGGGTAAAACTTGCAAGAAAGGAAAACAAATGGAAATGTTAACCCTATGGAGCCTCGTGGGGTTCCTTTTAGCTGCGTATGCAGTTATCGCAAACGATTCAGTACAAACGCTCGGTACGTGGATCGCGTCAAATAATGAGCGTTTCAATTATAAAATACTTTGGGGTGCAGCATCTGCTGTGTTATTGGTTACTCTTTGGTACGGGTGGGCAATGAATGGTGGTGACATATCTTTCGGTAGATTAAATAAAATTCCGTGGCAAGAAGTACAATGGTATCATGCTGCGGCTCCAGCCGTTCTTGTAGCATTGACAAGAATGGGTGTACCAGTTTCAACCTCATTCTTAGTTCTATCAGTATTTGCTTCAACTTTTGTGTTGGAGAAAATGCTAATGAAATCTATTATGGGTTATGGTGTTGCGGCGGTTTTTGCTTATGCTGTTTGGTTTGCTATTAATAAATTTGCGCACAAATGGTTTGATGAAACACAACCAGTGAGTGATAGCAACAAAAAGTTTTGGAGAATTGCGCAATGGATAGCAACTGCCGGATTATGGTACACATGGCTTTCACATGATATTGCCAACATTGCGGTATTCCTTCCACGTGAAGTACCAATTGATTTAATGATATTCATTTCAATAGTATTTGTTGGTGGCTTGTTCTTTATGTTTAGAGAAAAAGGTGGGAAAATTCAACAAATTATTTTGGAAAAACACAATACAAGATATGTTCGTTCTGCTACGTTGATTGACTTCTTTTATTGGATGTGTTTGTACTTCTTTAAAGAACTAAATGATATTCCTATGAGTACTACATGGGTATTTGTTGGTTTGTTAGCAGGTCGTGAACTTGCGATGGCAACATACTTTGGTAAGAAGAAAACAAAATCAGTATTCCCATTGGTTGCTAAGGATTTTGGTAAAATGATGGTAGGATTAGGCGCATCAGTTGCTCTTGTACTAATGGTACATTACATTATCAATCCAGTGTGACATTTTTGTCGAGTAAAAAAATTTTACAAAAGGGGTTGACATTCAGCTCCTTTTGTTGTATATATAGTCTGTAAACGTTGAAGCAACGTGGACACATTCTGGACCTGGGGGCGGCACCCAGCGACTCCACCATGGATACACTATTAACAAAACAGCCGTGGCTGGCTCGCTAGACTACCCCGGGTTCTTAGTTCGTTAGGGAAAAAAGCTATAGTGTATCTTTGATGGGGTCGAAATAGGATCGACAGGTGTGAAGATGAAGTGGAGTTTACCGTGTTGACCTACGACATTCGGTCAAATAAACTAAAGGCAAACGATAATTTTGCTCCTCGTGCTTACGCCCTTGCGGCCTAAGTTGCTTGGGTCTGATATCACCTAGAAACAGAATGATATTCGTGACCAACGAAAGAAGTCTAGCAGTATGGGTTCCCCTGCGATGAAAAAACGGGCCCACTATTTTTATCTACAATTTAAGGAAAATATACATGAAAAAAATCGCTTTCGTTTCTGCTGTAATGGCTCTTTTTGCAACTTCCGCTTCTGCTGATATGTTCGGCCGAAACACTAACGTGTTCTCTGCAACGGCAATCTATAACCATAACCTCACGACTTCTGCAAACACTTTTACACCTACAGTAGGTGTCGCGCAAAATTTTGGCAGCATCAAACTTTATGGTAACACAAGTTACGAAATGGTGGGTAGCACTTGGTCGGGTGTTAATGTCGGTGTCTCAAAGGATCTTAATGGAAACGTTTTTGTTGATGGTTGGGTAAACTGGAATTCAGGTACAACTACTGCAAACGTTGAAGTTGGTATCGGTTTCTAATAGATCATGAAATTTTTGGAAAGATTTTTTAAAATTAAAATGGGCAATTCCAATTCCCCAAAATATCTTTCGGGCAAAAAATAACGAAAAAGAGGGGATTGTCCCCTCTTTTTTATTGACATTCCCATTATCTTGATATATAATAATATCAAACTTGGAGAAATATACTATGCTAATAATTGACTATAACGGTATCGCGATTGGCAATATCGTATCACAAAAACTGAACATTGATGAAAATCTTATTCGTCATATGATTCTAAACACAATCCGAATGTATCGTCAAAAATTCAAGAAATATGCCGAAGATACCATTATCGTATCTGATGGTGGAGGTAACTGGCGAAAAGAACTATATCCCGAATATAAAGCAAATCGCAAGAAATCTCGCGATGAATCTTCTATGGATTGGAATGAAGTGTTTCGTATTACCAATCTTGTTTTTGATGAAATCAAAGAGAATATGCCCTACAAAGTTCTCAAAATTTGGGGATGCGAAGCAGATGATACGATTGCGCAGATTGTGTATGATACGCAAGAATTTGGTAATCACACTGATGTGATGATCATATCCGCCGACAAAGACTTCATTCAACTACACACTCTTGGTAATGTATCGCAATTTTCACCTGTCACAAAGAAACTTGTAAAGAATGAATCTCCGGCAGATTATTTCAAGTTCCACATCTTGAATGGTGATAATGGTGATGGTGTGCCGAATGTATTGAGTGACGACAAAGTTCTGGTTGAAGGTCGTCGTCAAAACACACTATCAGCAAAAAGGAAAGAATCGCTCCTTGTAGACCCTAAGTCTATGGGGGAAGAAGTGTATCGTAACTATCTACGAAACAAAAAGATGATTGACCTTTCAGAATGTCCTTCAGATATTATAGATAAGATTATGAAGGAATACAAATCGCAAGATCCTTGGGACAAAAAGGGTAAAGTGTTTCCGTATTTAGTCAGTAAGAAATGTATAAACCTGCTAGAGAAAGTACTGGAGTTTCTATAATGATATTAGATATTTTTGAGATTATTGAAAAAGTTGAAAAGACGAATTCCAAAAACGAGAAAGTGCAGATTCTTAGACAAAACGAATCTTGGGCATTGAAAGATGTTCTCAAAGGCACTTATGATGAAAAGATTGAATGGTTGATTCCGGAAGGCGACCCTCCCTATAAAGAAGCGGCAGAAGAAAGTCATCCATCATCTATTCATAAGATTCATAGGAACTTCAGATATCTTGTGAAAGGTGGTCCTGGTACGAATATGCCACAATTCAAGAGAGAGCGAATGTTCATTTCTTGGCTTGAAGGTGTACATCCAGAAGATGCTAAGATTCTTTTGAAAATGAAAGACAAGAAACAGTTGGCAAAAGGTTTGACCATTAACCTTGTTGAAGAAGCATTTCCCGGTTTGTTAGGAATGCGATGATACTACACTTTAAAATGATTTTGTACTAAGAGAGGATTTTAGACATTCTTATTAATTTAATTTAGATAAATAGCATGGTAGGTACTATCAGAAGGAAAGTAACCATGTCAGAAGATGGCAAAACAACGAGGGTTAACGAAAATACCGAGTTAGCCCTGCCTCTTCGTAATCTTATTAGCATGATAGTTGCAGTAGCAATAGGAACGTGGGCATACTTTGGCATTATTGAAAGATTAAATCAAATTGAAACTAACATAACCATGATGTCGGCTGACTTAGATCAGAATTCGGAGTTTAGAATAAAATGGCCTAGAGGCGAGATGGGATCACTACCCGCCGACTCCGAACAATTTATGTTGATTGAACACTTGGCAGGAGAACTAGAAAAACTCTCAAATGAAATAGAAACTGGTCAAGCACCTTATGATCAGCAACAAAAGTTGACACTTGAATTCTATGCAGAACGTATTCGTGCATTAGAAACAGAAGTAAAGGAAATTATGGATTTAATTCATGAAACCCGAGGTATGGCAAAAAACAACGGGACAGGAAATAATCCAACAGGAGGAAACTAAAATGGAAATCGTAGTAGCATTTGTGCTTTTACTTTATGCACAAGGTGAAGTGATTGAACATACAGGACCTTATAGTATTTCAGAATGTTTAAGTGTAAAAAGAGAAATTAGGCGTAATGGTTGGAAAGACCGAGGTGACCAAACAAGATATGCATGTGAAGAAAGAGCAGTTCGCCTTGGTAAAAATTGGGAAGGAAAGCAAGTTGTTGTAGGACTTGCTGACTAAGTTTTGATACTTTCGATGAATGTATATATTATGAAGAAAGAATGATGATGAGGTTTGTGACATTACTATGTTTGGTTTTGATTATACTCATAGGTTCGTGCGCAAAACTTCAAGAACAAAAGCATAGAGATTTCTGTGAAACTGGTTTTAGTCTACTTTTCTATAAAGATAATCATTTTTGCGTATCTAATGATTATTACAAGAAAAACAAAATAAGAATGCCTTTAGGTTATTGGGATGCTATCAAGATTGCGAAAAAGAATGGTTGGAGTTTACCCGATAAGGATATGGTAAATTTCATATGGTCCAAATCCGATTGTAAACTTGATCCGATACCAATGAAACCGGGTCCAAAAATGGTAAGTTTCAAATATATAAAACGACACAATGATATGATAGAGGAACAACTACAAGGACGAAGGTGTAAACTGATTGCTGGGCATAAAAAAGATGTGATATCTGGAGGGGATGACTATGTGACAATATATGGTTGGCATAGAAAAAACGGACGACCAATACAACCAGTTTACTCTGGCCACGAAGCAAACTACTATGATTACTCACACGGCATTCGGTTTATCTATAGGTTAGAAACATGAAATACGCAAACACATCATTAGGAGATATCATGGATATATTCAAACTGAATAATGTCATGATAAACTCAGGCAAACTTTCTAAAGAAGAGATAGAGACAGTCTTGCGAGAACAACGAAAAATAAAAGTTGAATTGAAAAGGCGCGACACGGATGACGGGACCGAAAAACAAAATTAAAGAAGACCCTGATGGTATTGCTTGGAAAAGATATCCGAAGTATCACGATTGGTTCAACAAACTTTGGTTAGCAGAACGTTTAGGATATGATTGCGGACCCGGTGGTATAGCACCAAGCAAATCTGGTGTGTATGTCGTAAGACCGATATACAATTTATATGGCATGGGTGTTTACACAAGATTTCAATACATCAGTTCCGAACAAAATAATACTGTAGAACCCGGATTTTTTTGGTGCGAAAGGTTTACAGGCGATCATATATCTGTTACAATGTCTTTTATACACGGAACAAAACCATCTTGGAAGATACACAATGTCTGGCAGGGATTTCATGATGATTTGGAAAGATCGTCCAAGTTTTCAAAATGGGTAAGATTATCTCATGATAAATGCCCTGAGATACCAAATATTCTAAAAGAACTTTCGGCGATTGAAAAGATAAATGTGGAATTCATAGACGGCAATCTGATTGAAGTTCATTTGCGGCCTTCATTTGAGCCAGATTTTGATGAAATCATTCCCGTATGGACCTCAGATTATTATGAAAAGAAAATAAAATACAAAGACACACACACTTACATAGAAGATTTTGATGACGCAGGGGGGCATATGCAAGTAGCCAGAATGGGATTTTATGCTAATGACAGATGATGATGTAAGAGATTTTGTGAAATTTTTTGGTACTAAAAACTTGCCTAATATAGATCAAGAACCAAAGCGATTTGAATTTTACTTGAAAATGTGGAGATTTTTAAATGGAAAATAAACAGTACGTAGTAATCACAACGGTCACAATGCACAAGCACAAATATGTAATTCCTGTTGATGATTTACAAAAAGAGAATCCAGATGTTCCTGTAAACCCTATTGAATGGGCGAATGATTGTGTAACAAGTGAAGATGTGAGTGAACTGTCGCAAGATTATCTTGGCGAAAATATTATTGATACGGAGATTGTGGATGGGGAAGAAAAGATTCTTGAAATCTTTGACAGAGAAAACGAATATCTTAAAGACTGGTCAAGAGAACAAAAACTCGAAATGGTACACAACTGGAAATTCGAAGACAAATGGGCAAAACTTGAAAATCCAGGAGAGATACCACGAGTATATTTTGAGGAAAATCCGGGAAGAGAAACGTGAAGTGGGTTCTCGTTTATATCCTAGTCACTGATGTAGGTAACGCATATGCCGTGAACGCATATACACCGAAATATTCTTTTGATAAGATGGAAGATTGCTTTGTAGCAAGAGAGAAATTGGCTCTGAGAGTCGGAGGAACTCAAGAAGGTTATTTTCCTTCTGGATCTCAAGCAATCTGTGTTGGACTAGAAAGATAAAAAAAATGCATTTTGCCTCTTGACATTGCAGTATAAATACACTATATTAAGTATGTAAGAGAGAAAGAAAAGTCTCTTCCATTTCGAACAAGGGTTTGTAGTAGAGTGTGTCAAACCTGAAACCCTGCGACTTAGGTCAATACCCATTTAGATCGTCAGTTAGGGCACACAATTTATTTTAGCGAGTTAAAAAATTATGGCCGTGGGTTCCTATGGTGGGAAGCTTGACTGTCTATCAAGTCGCAGCGGGTTCAATTCCCGTCACGGTCGCCAATAGACGGATACGAGAATTACGAGTTCTCTCCGGTCCTGGTCAAGACGATAAACTGACCTCCTAATTTCGCGGGTATGCTGACGGGTTCAGTCCTCGGCCTTCCAAGCCGTAGTGTGTAGGGTTCGATTCCCTCTATCCGCTCCAGAAAAAACGGAGATTGGCGCAGTCTGGTAGCGCATCTGGTTTGGGACCAGAGGGTCGTAGGTTCGAATCCTACATCTCCGACCAACAAAATGCTTCCGTAGCATAACTGGATAATGCAGCCGACTTCTAATCGGCAGAGTCTGGGTTCGAGTCCTAGCGGGAGCGCCAAATTTAAATGTGTGGGTGTAGTCCAACGGGTAGGAGACAACAGACTTAAAATCTGTACAGTGTGGGTTCGAATCCCACCGCCCACACCAAACATATGCCCGAGTAGCCCAATTGACAGGAGGCGGCAGATTTAGGATCTGTACAGTGTGGGTTCGAATCCCTCCTCGGGCACCAAAAAAAGTTCAAAAAAGTTCAAAAAAGTTCATTTTTCCTCTTGACGAATCATTTTCAAATGACTATATTAAGTGTGTAAGAGAGAGAAAGGAAAACGAATGGCTTACATGTCTCAAGAGAAGAAAAAGGCACTTGCTCCCAAGATCAAAGCAGTTCTGAAAGAGTACGGAATGAAAGGCACCATCGGTGTTGACAATCATTCTTCGCTTGTTGTAAATATCCAGAGCGGTCCTTTGTTCGAAGATGTTGACGGAGATAGTCTGCAAGTGAATGTCTACTGGGTCAAAGATCATTACGAAGGCAAAGAACGGAGTTTCTTGATGAAACTGGTTGCCGCGATGAATGAAGGTAACTACAACAACTCTGATATCATGACTGATTATTTCGACGTGGGTTGGTACAACGATATCAACATCGGCAAGTGGAACAAGAAGTATCGGTTCGCTGCTTAAAGTAAAATGCAAGCGATGGCTATTGGGTTGCCCATCCGCTCATAACGGATTCCGAAAGGGGAGCAGGTTCGATTCCTGCCGCTTGCACCAAATTAATGGAAGTGAGACTCGGTAGTCAGGAGACACTTATAAAGTCTTTAGCCCCAGATTAGGGTTCTTGAGAGGGTTCAACTCCCTCCACTTCTACCAAAATAGTAGGTTAGATTCCTGCCGCTTGCGCCAAACAAACAGAACAAGAAGCACTGAAAATTGCACGGATTCGTAACTACAACTCCCAGGCACGAAAGTAGTGAGTTCGACTCTCACCTGGGTCTCCAATATTGCTTCTATAGTTAAATGGTATAACATCGGCTTTGTAACCCGAAGTTTTCAGTTCGATTCTGAATGGAAGCACCAAAAAAACTTGACTCAGTAGCGAATCGGTGATATAATATATATGAAAGCAACGAGAGAGAATGTTATGAACACCGTCGTCGTATATATGAATGATTACAATGAAGTTTACGTGCGCCATAACGCTACTGTTTCTTCGTTGACTGTTGAAGCTACTAAGCATAATGCTGAAACTTCATCTCATTTCGTTTACAAGAATGCTGTGCTGTCTGCTTATATCAAGAGCAAGAATGTACGCATCGTTGAAACGATTGATGCTAAAGATTATGACGATGCTGAAAACATTAAGCATCGCAAGATTGATGAATACGCAGAAGATTATAAGATTGTTAATCAGCGTGATACTGCTGAGACTTCATCGTTCTATCGTGAACTGATTGCTGTTGACAAACAAAACGCAAAGAAGAATCCTCGTATTGATGATCGTCTTGCTGACAAAGTGTTCGCTGAGATTAACAAGAAGTACAATATGAAAAGTCTTGTAGAAAAGTTCTCGTATGAAATTGTTCTTCAAGCACGTAAAACACTGACTGTCACTGAATTTGAACTTCGTTTTTTCAAAACATAAAAACTTGACTCAATAGCGAATTTTGCTCTTGACATTCGGTTCAAGAATGCTTATATTAATAATGTAAGAGAGAGAAAGGAAATCGAATGAAAATCAGTGTACAAGAGTTTAAAGACCTAGTTGAAAGTCTCGAAATGAATGGAGTAGATGTTCATTTTCGGGGCGAATATCACGGACGGTTCTTCTATGAGGGTATCGGGGTTGATGTTGAAAATCTCGCCGTTGCCGCTGAAATCGTTGCTGAACTGAAGTATCACGGATACGATCTGGGATCGTGGGATCATCAAGATAACATGGGTCTGGGATTCGTCGTTGCTTGGCGGACCAGCAAGTTCGAAGCAGAAGAAGCAGAAGAGACTAATCATTTCGGTGAAGAGTTTTCTTTCGTGAGTGATTTGTGATGATCGGCAAATACTATGTCGCTGTTGGTGGTTCGGAAGGTCGCGGTTTGATCTGCTATAGCGAACCACACCCATTCGTGAAAGAATGGAATGTTCAAGAAGTTACAGAGGTTGACGAGAATATTGCGGAAGCCCTCTGTGACATGTTCAACCATCTTTTGAAAGTAAAGAACAAGTAAAAGGATCGTTCGCCAACGGTGAAGAAGTTGAGTACGGAGAGTGAACCGGACAGGCGCGCCGGACCGGTCTTGAAAACCGTGGGTACCTCACTGGGGTATGGGCTTCGATTGCACCCGCTCTCCGCCAAAAAAAAGGAACTCTTTTGGGTTCCTTTTTTTTATAAATAGTACAAACGCCACAATGGAGAATGTACTGTGAAAAAATTTAAAGATTTTAGACAAGAAAATTTGCAAGAAGGGGGTCCGTTGATGCCCTTGGTTGTGAAAGCGGCGGCAAAAAAAGTATTGCCCCCTCTTCTGTCGGCAAGCTCGCGGGCAATGACACACCCAAAAGTAATAAAGAATGCTACTAGATTTTTAGGTATAAGACCAGAAACTTGGGTCGGGGCCGCTACGGGTGCCGGCGCCCTCGCAAATTATTTAAGCAAAGAGCGCAAAACCAGGCACCCATCTAGAGACAGTCTGCGCTGGGGTGATCCTACAAAGTATCCAGGCGGAACGAGTCTGAAACCTTTCGGCGGAAAGGGGGATCATAAATATTCGAGGCCTTCAAGATTTAATGTCAATAATAACTTAAATAGTCCCACACCTGGTGTTGTAAACCTACCTAATGACGGCAATACCATGGTTGATGATGAAGCACAATACAGAACGTTTCGCGCCGCGCATGGCACCGGCGGTGGTCCGCAAGTAATTACTCCTGGAACGGATCGTGATATTAACCGTAAAGCACCTAAACGACCGCAAGCGCCGAGATAATAAATTCTGACTTGACTTATATATAATACAGTGATATAATAGGTAATATTATATGGAGACTGAAAATGAACAAAGAAACATACTTAGGCGATTATGATATCAACTCTATGAAAGAACTCGTTTCTTTGGATAAATGGATAAATGACTTGAACAAGGACTTAGAGGATTCTGGTTCTTCCGATAGATATTATGTCAGAACGGAAGAAATAGAAAAAACAGAACAGGTTCAAGCATATTTATGTCAGGTATAAGAACATTACTCACCATACTCTTTGTATTGATTTCTTCTTTTGCTCAAGCGAAAGAGTTAAAGGGTAACGAGTGGTATGTTCCGGGAGACTCCATAAAAAGCGATGTATTGATACATCAGGGCAGTTACAACATCTCTCTGATTAATTATGATGGCGTTTCTATTGTGCGATTTTATGGAAAAATAGATCGGTCTTCTGTTACTTATCTTAAATATATCATTTTAACGACTGGTCCCGAATATGTTGCATTTTCTAGTCCCGGTGGTAATTTCATATCGGGTTTGATAATAGGTGAACTTCTAGAAAATTTAGGAGTTAAAGTCGTAGTACTACCTTATGATTATTGTTTGTCGGCTTGTGCATATGCAATTATGTATGCGCGGCAATTAGAAATTCATGGTCTTGTTGGTTTTCATTTGCCATATTTTGATATTCTACCCAAAGACAGAGAAGAAATGAAAAATTTATTATCGGACTATGCTAGTACGTTGTATGGTGTACATTTATGGATCATTAAACATTTTGGTGATGTGCGTGTTTATACCCATATGTTAAAACATACCGATTTGGATCGTTATGCGACAATCGATTCAAATCAAGATTTGTTGGACATAAAAAATCCAGATATACCAACAGAATCCACTTTTGATGATATGAATGAAGAAGACATGGTAAAATGGTATCAAATGAAAATCAAAACATATGCTAAAATATTAGAAGATCGAGGATTATAACATGACAGAATATACATTTGATTTCGGATTTACTGCCGTATCCGAAGAAGAAATGGAAACAACGCAACAGTTAGAGACAACTACCGCAACACTCGTTTCTTCACAAGACAAGATAGATCGGTTGTATAATGCCATTGTTCCTCTCCTGAACAATCTCAAAGCAAATCCCGAAAAGGAATACATTCGTTGGCCGAACAGACTTGCGAAGGTTGAGGAATTCGAGGATCATATTCAGAGCATTTATAATGCCTGAATATTGTTGTTCTCATAGTATTAACGGTGTCCGCTTCGGCATTAGGTTAAAATCGGACACCGAAGAAAATCTAATTGAAAAGTATTCAAAACATTATGAAGATTTTGTGGTTGATGGAGTGTTCTTAAAAGAGTTTCCTATAACAGAAAGCGAAGAAAAGACGATCCGCAGAAGCGTCATCGTTCCAAAACATGTGAACTGAGGGTAGCGACATGACAAAACCAGTTCATTTCACAGATGAACAAATCACGCAAATAATCGACATTCTATCAGAACTTTCGTCAAAAACAAAAATATACTTTGGATGTGATTCTGTTCGTATTATTAAAAACGGACAAAAGATGGCAAAGTATGCGACTGTTCTTGTCGTACATAAAAATGGTTCAAACGGTTGTAAGATTTTTCGGAACATATCATATGAACCAGATTATGAAAAGAACATCTCAAGACCTCGTATGAGACTTATGACTGAAGTGTATAAGGTTGCGGAACTGTACATGCAGATGTATCCATACATTTTTGGGTATGATATCGAAGTCCATCTTGATGTTAATCCAGACGAAATACACGGCTCTTCATGTGTAGCAAAAGAAGCAGCAGGATACATTCTTGGTGTAACTGGAATGGAACCGAAATTGAAACCAGATGCACTGGCGGCATCTTTCGGTGCTGATGGTATTGTTCACGGGTTTCATGAAAGAGTATAAGATAAGGAAGAACTCTTAGGGGTTCATCTTTTTTCATTTTTTTTTATTTTTCCTCTTGACAAACCACTTTCAAATGATTATATTAAGTGTGTAAGAGAGAGAAAGAGAGAATCACCATGTGGAAAGTTATCTGGAACTATCGCGGTCGCCACGGTGGCGAAAAGATGTTCGCTAAAAACTATGCCGCACAATCTTTCGCGAATGTCATGATCCGCAAGGATGGCATCACGAAAGTCGGAGTAAAGTTTGCTGGAAAGGAAGCAGCATGATTGACCAAACTCGCGGATTTGCAATAATGAGCGATGCAGGTGTAGTCTTCGCGTATGAGGAAGATTATGGCAATGCCGCTGAACATCTCATGGTGTTGCAAGAAATGGGCAACAAGGGTTTGAAAATCTGGTATGCTGACGAAGCAGATGAATATGCCAGTGTCATTGCCCAAGCTTGGTTAGACTCAGACGGTTCAGGAGAAGGACAATTCCTATGAAAAAAGCACGGAAAACGATTGAAGTTGAAACTCTGCGTGAAATGACAAATCATTTTCTCGCGAATGAAAATACCAATGCTGATGAACGGCAAGGCGTAGTAGATATGCTTGAATCAGTTCTGTTCCAGACTGGCAATTATCAAGGTTATCGGTATCTTGATACTGCTGAAATCGAAGGAAACGGAACTCGTCGTTACTACTTCTAAAGGAGAGGTGAAATGGAAGCAATTCTGAAAGACGAAATCAACGCCTATAACGGGATTGAAGTTGATGTGAAAGAACGTCACGAAATGGGTGATGTGATTGTCTACACGGTCGAATGTGAACCTTATGAGGGTGGTGGCAAAATCTCTTTCGCAGTTCGTGAAGAAAATCTCGAATTTATTTGAAAAAAACGCTTGACACGAATCATTCTTTTGAATATAATAATCGTAGAAACAGTGAGAAAACAGAAAGGTAAATCTCATGGCACATATGATTGAAATCGTAAATGGCAAAGCACAGATGGCATACGCAGAATCGGGTGGTGTTCCTTGGCACGGTCTCGGGACCGAAGTCTCAAATGATCTCACACCTGAACAGATGATGGAAAAGGCGGGTGTTGACTGGGAAGTTGAAGAGGTTGAATCGTTTATTGAGTTCAACGGTGATCGTCTTCCTACTGGTCAGAAATCTCTTGTTCGTAAAACGGACGCTAAGATTTTGACTAATGTTGGTGAAAACTGGCATCCTGTTCAGAACCGAGAAGCATTTCAATTCTTCAATGAATTCGTCCTTGCGGGCGATATGGAGATGCACACTGCCGGTTCACTTCGTGACGGACAATATGTCTGGGCCTTGGCAAAAGTCAAAGAATCGTTTGATATCTTCGGCGGGGATCAGGTAGACTCTTACATGCTCTTCTCCAATCCTCATCAGTATGGTAAAGCGATTGATGTTCGCTTCACTCCGATCCGAGTAGTTTGCAATAACACTCTGACTTTCGCAATCAACTCTCAAGCGGATCGTGCTGTAAAAGTCGGTCACCGCACAGCATTTGATGCGGATGCGGTCAAGAACACAATGGGGCTTGCTCACGAAAAGTTCGCTAAGTACAAAGAAATGGCAGAGTTTCTTGGGTCGCGCCGGTTCTCAGTTGATAATCTTCTTCAGTACTACAACGAAGTGTTTCCGTTGACTTCTGGAGAACAAAAAGAGGTCACGAAAGAAACTCTTTCACGCCCGGCAAAGCAAGCATTTGAGGTGCTTGAGACTCAACCGGGTGCAGAGTTCGCTGAAGGAACTTGGTGGCAAGCATTCAACAGTGTTACTTTCATGACCGACCACGTACAAGGTCGTAGTGCTGATAATCGTCTGTACAACCAGTGGTTTGGCACTAACCAAAACCGCAAGATCAAAGCAGCAGAGAAGGCAGTGGAGTACGCCATGGCAGCATAGTAGAAGATGCGTATGGGTTCCACGCAAAACGGGCCTTTCTTGCTTTCACTTTGGGAGCGTTTGTTACGCTCCCTTTTTTTATAAATAGAGTAAACAACTTTATCCAAATGGGGAAAATATGAAAAGTTTCAAGACGTTCTTAAATGAGGGGTTCACTCATTTTCCGAAATCCGAATCTGATATAGACAATTTAAAATTTGTTCCAGACGATAAAAAGGAAAATCTCAAAAAACTTTTTGCTGAGTTGTCAATGAACAAATCCGGAATAAAAGACCCTATTGCTCTCGACGCTACTAAACCCAACATAATAAAATTAATAAGAGTCTTATCTTTCGATTACAACTTAAAATCATTGTCGAAAAAATACGGATTTTCGATAAGTGCTGGAAATGGTTCTCGCGGCGGAAAGGGGTCGGCTTCGAAAGGATTTGCTTTCGAAAATAATATCGTCAAGGATGTTAAGAAGTATAAAGAAGAAGGTTTGGATGGCGATTTCATTTATCCCGACATGATGAAATCGATGCATGATGCATTTCTAAAAGATGCTAAAAAAATATCGGTAAAGTTAGATGGTGCTGCGAACACGAAAAGACCTATATTTTTGACTGATGTTTCCATGCTTATCGGCGGACGAGATTTGCAAATCGGATCTAAAGTTACAGATGTTACGGTCACCGCTGATGGTAAACCCTATTATATTTCAGCAAAATATGGTGGTACAGTTACCTTTTTTAATTCGGGTGTTCGAAAAATATTTCCTCCAGCAGATTTCGAAAAAGGATCATTTAAAAACCGAGAAGCAAAAATTCTATTGAATGCATTTGGTATCGACGAACAAAAATTTATTGAAATTTTTTCTAGTTATGATAGATCCAAACCTTCAAAAGCAAAAAAAATCAGAGTTAATGCAACAGGTAAGGCGAATAAAAGACTTTTACAACAACTTCTTTTATCTGGTGTAGGTTATGGTTATTGGATGGCACACCGCCGAGGAAAAAATGTAGAATTTTATGAGATGACTCGTCGAAAAATGATAGACTCGGCGAAAATATCTAAAGTCACGATATTGTATCCTCAACCCGGATCAGCAAAACGAATAGACATTGAAGTGCTAACACCTCGCTATGAATTTAAAATAAATATTAGAAACAAACAAGGCGGGTTATATCCAACTCACATCATGGCAGATTACAAATATAGGTAAAATTCTAATGATATCCTTCAAATCCTTTCTAGCAGAACAAAAGAACACACATATGACGCACATCGATGATGCTATCATCTATGGTGGCGTCAGTGGTGCCAGACAAGCAATCAATGCGATTCGTTCGTTTCGGGATATGCTTCAAGGCCATCATTCTGGTTCCGTATCAGTAAAATGGGATGGAGCTCCTGCTATCTTTGCAGGAACTGATCCTTCTGATGGTAAGTTCTTTGTCGCTAAAAAGGGCATCTTTGCCAAGAATCCTAAAGTCTATAAAACACCTCAAGAGATTGATGCAGACACTTCAGGCGATCTTGCAGCAAAATTGAAACTTGCTTTACAACACCTACCTTCACTTGGCATCAAAGGTGTCATTCAGGGCGATTTCTTATTCGCTCAAAACGATCTAAAAAAGGACAAGATTGATGGAGAAGATTTTATCACTTTTCATCCCAACACCATTGTTTATGCCGTTCCAGCAAATACGCCAATGGCAAAAGATATCGCGTCGGCGAAACTGGGGATTGTCTGGCACACAACATATAAAGGATCAACATTCGAGTCAATGAGAGCGTCATATGGCGTCAATGTGAACAAGTTTAGATCATCAAGTGCTGTATGGTCGCAAGATGCTTTCCTGAGAGACCTGACGAATGCTACCATGTCAGAATCCGAGACAAAGATGGTCAATGCTTATCTTTCTGTTGCTGGCAAGATATTCAATAAAATATCAGGATCGACATTACGAGAACTTGAAGCACATCCAGAGTTACCAAGATTGATTGAACAATACAACAACACATTTGTTCGAAGTGGTCAAGTCATTCAAGACACCGCAAAGCATACGAACAATTTGATATTATGGATACAGAGAAAGTTTCATGATGAAATATCGCAACTGAAAACAGAAAAAGGTAAAACGCCTAGAAGAGAAAAACTGGCAAATATCATGACATTTTTCTCGACCAGAAACAAGATTTCTATAAAACTGTTGTTCGATTTTCAAAAAGCAATCATAGATGCAAAACTAATTATTATAAATATACTTAATAGATTGTCGAAAGTCAAGACTTTCGTAAGAACAAATAGAGGATACAAGACTACTGGCCCTGAAGGTTATGTTGCGATAGACAAACTTTCTGGTTCAGCATTAAAAATTGTTGATAGAATGGAGTTTTCTTATAACAACTTCTCGCCGGACATTGTGAAAGGTTGGGAAAAATAAATCAAATGGGGTACAAATAAAAATGAACAATAAACAAAAAATTGCCGAGGCTAAAGCAAGAGTAAGTCAACTTACCGAAAATCGAATCAACATTTATGATCTTCGTTTGAATGAATCTTTGAACTTGACTGAGAAGAAAAAGAAACTGGATCCAGTTGACGCAAAAGAGTTAGAAGGTGACTGGGAAGATCGCCTAGACGCTGATATTGACAATGATGGTGACGAAGATGAATCGGATGAATATCTGCACAATCGTCGTAAAACAATCAAGAAAGCGATGAAGAAAGAGGAAAAAGAATGTGATTGTGATATGGAAGATGATGACGAACATGACGAAGATTGTCCTATGTATAAAATGAAGAAAGAATCAATTGATGAAGCAACCATCGACTACAAAGTTAATGTAGACGGTCTTCCACCTATGTTTATTGACGCAAAGAACCCAGGCGAAGTGAAGATGAAACTCCGTAAACTGCTTCGTAGACCAGATTCGATTGGCGATGTTACAAGAATCACTAAGACGGACCTGAAGAAATATTTCCGGATCAAAGGTATGGGTAAAGATCCAGAAGCAGTGGAATAATCCTATGGATAAGTTAAACTTCAAAGATTTTGTAGCACATTTCGATCCGGATCGTGATGATCCTGATGGTTACTTTCAACATAGAATGAGAAGACGTAGGTCTGGTGTTCTTGGCGAGAGAACATTAACTCCTGATGAAAAAAAGAAACGCGAAGAGATTGCCAAAGCAATAGAAAGGGACCATCCAGATATGCCTATGTCTAAGAAGATGGCGATTGCTACTGCGGCCGCGAAACGAGTTACTGAAGGTCTTTTACCTTCTATTAATCCTGATACTCAAATGGGAAAAATTTCAGTCGGAACGGATGAATCGCGTTCTCTTCGCGCTAAAATGTGGAGAGCAAAAAAAGCAGGAAACTTGGCACTATGGAATAAACTGAATGCGGAACTTCAAGCATTAGCACACAAAAAAGCGGCAATGAAAGAAGAAGTCAACCTTGATGAAGGTAAGAAACTTGGACTCTGGGATCGTATTCGTAAAAAACGCGAAAGAGGTGAACCTCCCGCAAAACCAGGTGAAGAAGGATATCCAAGCAAAGAAGCGTGGAAAAGACTCACAAAAGAAGATGTTCAACTAGATGAGATTTCCGCATATCTTGCTGATCGTGCTAGAAAGAAAGCAAAAGAAGATTTAGAAAAAGAATGGGAAAGAAAACCAAAGACGCCTGAAGAGGCTGAAAAATCTATGGAGAAAATGCACCGTAGATTAAGACAACACGGTAAGTTTCTTAATTATAAACCAAGAAATGAAGATGTTGAACTTGATGAAGCGTTGAATATGGCACAAAGACTCAAAAGAGCCAGAATTATGAAAAGGGTTCATAAGAAGATTGAGATGGGTCAAAAAAGAGCCAAGCGCCGAATGGCAAATATGGAAACTTTGAAGCGTAGAGCAATCAAGACTGCTAGAAAATTCATTCTTAAAAGACTGACTAAAGGTATACCAAAAGAAGAACTCTCGCCAGCAAGAAAGCAGGAACTTGAAAAGAAATTGAATACTCCTGCTATGAAAAAACGAATTCAAATGGTAGCAATGAAAATGCTCAAAGACGTTCGTAAAAGAGAAGTTGAGAGACACAGAGCGAAACAATGAAAAGTTTTTCTAGATACTTAGTTGAAGGCAAGAGTGCCATTACTTTCTCCTTTGGTCGGTTGAATCCCCCGACTATTGGTCATGGTAAGTTATTAGATAAAATGAAATCTGTATCTGGTCCTAATCAGTATAGAATGTATTTGTCGCAATCGCATGACCCCAAAAAGAACCCATTATCTTATCGCGATAAAGTCAAATGGGCGAGAAAGATGTTTGCGAAACATGGTAGATCAATTATATACGATCCGAAACTGATCAATGTATTTGATATTGCCACAAAGTTACACAACGAAGGTTTCACGGATATCACGATGGTTGTTGGCTCGGACAGAATTCGTGAATTCAATATTCTATTGAACAAATATAATAATGTCAAGGGGCGGCACGGATTCTACAACTTCAAATCCATCAATGTTGTTTCTGCGGGAGAAAGAGATCCTGATGCTGAAGGTGTGACTGGTATGTCGGCATCTAAAATGAGAGCCGCTGCTGGAGACAATGATTTCTCATCATTCTCAAAAGGCATACCGTCCGAGATTTCTTTGAAAGACTCAAAGAAAATGTTCAACGATGTTCGTCTTGGTATGGGTCTCAAAGAATCCACGAACTACAGAAATCATGTTAGATTAGACAAAGTATCTGATGCCCGTGAACAATACATCAAAGGTGATTTGTATCTTCCTGGTGATTTGGTAGAAGATAAAGATGGTAATGAATATGTCGTATCATATTGTGGTGCCAATTATCTTATCGTTGAAGATGCGAAAGGTAACCAATCTCGTAAATGGTTGAATGATGTTTCCATGATAGAAGAAAAGACAGACAGATGGTATAAAGACAAACCCGAATGGGGAACACCAGAAGCATCTAAAAAGGCGAGAAAACTGACACCTGGACAAGAAAAGCGCGATATTGTAGAGACAAGAGGCAAATTCTATTATGCCAAATTAAGATCACAGAAAAACAGAGAAAAAGTTGAAAAAGTTCTTGGGGCCAGAAAAAATTTGATAGGAAAAAACCAATCTGCCGAAAGAGATGACAGAGAATTGGATAATGCTAGAATAAATGATTTCAGAGAAAAACTGAAAAGAAGAATTGATCCAAATGCGTAACTTATACGAAATCTCACAAAAAAACTGACAAAATATATAAAGAATGCCACAAAAGACGAAGAATAATGCGAAAACGATATTGCCAACATATGATCAACTCGTCAAGGAAAAAGAAAGACGAGAGGCCAGAAAAAGAGGGGCTAGCTAGGGCAATGCTGGCAAGACATGAAAAAAAACATAATTCTGAGTGATTACATATTTCATAATTAGAACATTTTAGGAGAAATATTTATGAACCCAGATGATAACGAACAGTTATTACAAAAGTTATACACAAAAGTAGAACTCTTGATTTACAGAACTGAGAGATTAGAAAAAGAGCATCAAGAATTATTTTCTTACATCAAGAAAGTAATATGGCTTATTATTAGTATTTTAATTGCCGGTATCATGGCCTTTGTGTTAAATGGAGGACTTAACGTTGTTAACTAATAAAATATTCAGATTTTTATTTAAACCAACATTCAATAAACTTTTTGTGGTTCTGATTATTCTTGCTTTCTTTCCAGTATATTGGCCAAAGCTGCCGATCCTAGAAGGCAAATGGTTGCCAGTTACAACAAAAATGAAAGTTATAGATCATTCAAATTCAGAAGATGGTAGCCTTATATTATATGTGGATTTTAAGAAAATAAGAAACTGTGCATATATTGGTATGTTTGCATCAGCAAAAAACGAAAAATTGAACATTGAGTTTAGTGATGACCAAGGGCAGACGGATAGCACAAGACCTATAGGAACTTATGTTGCTGGTCCGTGGATTTTTTCGTGGGGGTCGCCCGAATACAAAAAATATGAAATTATATCAAAAGGTGATCTAAAAATAACTTTAAGACATAATTGTCACCCATTTTGGAACACATTAACAGAATTTTATCCATGAAGTTATCTAAACTATAAATACAAATAAAAAGGAATTGTAACATGAACAAAGAACTTATGGACGAAATCATCGAGGCTTACATGGAAGAAAATGGTCTAGATGATATTTCAGAACAAGATTATGACGAAATCGCCGAGGCGTATTTGTATTTCACGGAAAAATCCGCCGAAATAAAAATTCCCAGTACCACTGGAAGAGGCTCTGGCGGCACAGACGATCCCCGGAATCCACGATACTTAGGTTATACGTTATCGTCGCCACCAAAAAAACCTGGATATTCGATCACAAAAGATCAGCCGCCGAAAAAACAGACAAATCCGACAAGCCTGCGGGTGCCAAGACCAAAATCACGACCCAACGATCTCGCTAAGTCGTCTACTACTTCTACTACTTCTGCTACTCAACCAAAAAGTTTCGCTGACGCTTTTAGAATTGCTCGTAAAAAGCAAGGTGGGGCCGGGGGTGTATTCAAGTGGAAGGGTAAAGAATATCAAACGAATATAGCTGGTGAAAAATATGTCAAGAACCCAACACAAATAACATTCGGAGAATCTGCCGGCGCTGATCACGGTAATATGAACAACGGGTCACCAAGAGGTGAAGGTCTTTCCCCTTCAGCAAAAAGAGAGATGGACCGGCAAACTCCAATGCCAAAAGATGTGAACGAACCTGAAGTAGAAAAAAGAACTTGGGATGCGTTCCGTGCCACGAATGTCAAAGTTGCTGCCGGTCGTAGAGGAGATTCCTCAAAAGGTGATAAGAAAATCATCAACAAACCTGAAGACATTACAGCAAGAGCATCAAGAAAAGAAGATGATGGTTTCAAGACTGGTCAGGTTGATGTGTCGGTAAAGGCATAAGTCATGGCTATATCACCTCCAAACTGGGCAAAACATGCTGTGCCTTCGCCAAATGGTTGGAGACATCCTCGCACGGGAGAGATGTTGAAGCCTGCTAGGATTTCGCAAGAAGATATTGATGAATTTTATGGAGTGAAAGAAGAAATGATTCCAACACCGCAAATGCTAACAGAAGCACCAACATCAGAAGAAGATTTTGTTTTGGAACATATGACAAAGGTAGAACTTGAAGAAGTCGCAAGAACAAAAGGCGTTGAACTTGATCGTAGACTTCGTAAAGAGACGCTTCTGGAACAAGTTAAGAGTTTATTCGGGAGATAAAAATGTCTTTACGCAATACGAGATCATTCAATCCTATGACGGGCCGCAGAACTGGCGCATACTCTAGAATATCAAATCCTGCCGGCGGTGAAGAATATCTTGCGCATTTGCGAAAGTTGAAGGGAAAATATCATGAACGTAAGGCGAAAGAGACAGAGGGTAAAGACCGGAAATTTCATGAACATATGGCGAAGAGTCTTTTGGGTGAGGCCTCGGCAGTTGATCTAATTACTGGAAAAAAAGAGAAGTAGACAATGTTCAGGTCAATAATCCAGCAATTTTTAACTAGAGGATTAGATCCGAACTTTAAAACAAAATTTAGATAAAAATAAAACTATGAATAACGATGATTTGAATAATATTTTGGAAGATGATTTGATAGAATACGCCGCATTACATTATTATACTCCAAAGGGAATTGACATTGAGGAATTTTATGATGATTTGAAACGATTCAAATACGTCAAGAGATTATTGAATCGTTATTATGATACAGGTGATTTACCAGAAAGACTTATTCTAAATCATTTGATTGTGATATTTAATGTATTTGGTTATGAAGCGGGTCTTAAAATATTAAATGTCAAGATTGAGGCAATACACTGGAATGCATTAAAGCCATTTTTGATATTTTTAGAAGCGATAAGAAATGATCAATACACAAACATACCCATGGACCAACATGTCGTGGAAAAACTGAGAGAGATAAAGAGATGTTAGAAGAAGAACAAATTTTAGAAGGCGTCAACGATCCCGCAATATTCAAAGCAGTATTTTTAGCGGGCGGACCGGGTTCTGGAAAATCTTTTATTGTAGGTAAAACTGCTTTAGGTCCATTGGGTTTTAGAGTTGTGAACTCAGACGATGCTTACGAAATCAAACTTGCTCAAGCAGGTATGAAACCAACACCCGAAAATATCTATTCGCCTAAAGGACAGGATATTCGGGACAGAGCAAAAGCATTAACCGCCAAAAAACAGAAACTTTATCAAAAGGGTCGTCTTGGTATTGTCATTGACGGTACTGGTAGAGACATAAACAAAATCAAAAAACAAATATCCCAGTTTCAAAAAATCGGATATGAAATAGCGATGATTTTTGTCAATACGGATTTAGATACTGCTTTATTGAGAAACAGACAAAGAGCAAGAACATTACCCGATAAACAAGTCAAGGATATGTGGCTTGAAGTTCAAAAGAATATTGGCGCATTTCAAAAAATGTTTGGTCGTCAAAACTTTTTTGTCGTTGATAATAGCGAAGGATCGAACTGGAACCAACAAACTACGAATGTTTACAAGAAGATCAGTGATTGGTCTAAGAAACCAGCAGATACAAAAGCAGCAAAAGACTGGATTAAAGCACAAAGAAACATGAGTGAATCCCTTGCCGTAGGATTTAATACTCCTCACGGAAAGAGAAGCGATTTCAGAAATCTTATATTAAAACATCTCAACAAGAAAGTAAAATCTGACAAATCCAATAGACAATCCTTGAGAGGGCATATACTGGATATTAAAAGATCAGTAAATACAGACCTTTCAGTAAAAGAAATAGAGAGGTTATACAATACCATGAGAAAAAGAGGTTTAACTGAAGGTAAATATACCGATGAAATGCGGGCAAAATTAGCGAATAAGATTGCCGCTCACAACGCTGAAATGCAAAATCAAATAGATGCATACAAAAAAATGACCCCGGACGAGCGAAAGACGCATAATGCCAGGGCCGCAAAACAGGCAGAAGCGAATTGGAAGAAAGGGAAAGCGGAACTGGCCAAACAGCAGCAAAGTACCTTGCGATTGAGGTCTGGTCAACTTGTTCCTGATACTGGGGGAAAAGCGTCTGGAACTCTCAAATTAAAAGACACACATAGAGTTGACACCAACAAACCTAAACCACGCCCAACTTTAGGTGGTGTAACAAGAACTCCACCTGAAGGCAAAATAAAATTTGGACAACAAGGTGATGGTGGTTTTCCGAAAGTTGGTGGTGGCAGAGGGGCATCCGCTCCGAATCTTGGCCGCGGATTTATCAAGAGGTTATTAAATATAGAATCATATGATCATCTTTATGAAGAAGAAGCGGGAGCAGCACCAAGTAATACGGCGGCATCTGCTGGAATTCCTGCTGATACTGCGAACATGGGACCAAACAAGAAAAAGAAAAAAAAGATAAGTGAAATCCTCCGAAGATATAATATTAATATGAAAGAAGATGTGACACGGGATACTGCAATATATCGTCCAGATGCTACTGGAAAATTCACAACAACTCCTGAAGTTCGTCCGGAACCAAGACCAACATCAGCCCCCAAAACATCACCAAGACCTAAGACCAGACCAACATCAGCCCCCAAAACATCACCAAGACCTATGACCAGATCAATGAAATATGGGTCAGGTGCTTATCACGGTCAAAGGAATTATTTTCCACCCGCACCTTAAAATAAAGGTTTACAAATGTGAGAATCTATATTATAATAGCGATAGTATTAATCATAGGCGCTGCTTCGGGCGGCGTCTATTATATGCAAAAACGTATTGAAAATCTCGCGTCATTGAATGCCCAGTTGGTTCAGAAAAATGAATCACTTATTACGACCGTAGATTTCCTTCAGAAGTCCGCGAAAGAACAAGAAGAACGAATAAATAATCTTACGATAGACCTTCAAAATGCTGATGAAGGTTTAGTTGAATTGAGAAAAATTTTAGCAGATCACGATTTAACAAGACTCGCGATTGAGAAACCTGGTCTTATAGAGAATAGGATAAATGATGGCACTAAAAAAGTATTTGATGATATCATTTCTGATACCGTTAATTAGTGGGTGTACAGAAAAACCTCCTGTAGATATCGATCCCATTGTTCAAAAACCTATCGCGATTCAGCCTCGCCCTAAACCCGTTTCTTTGAATGATGTAAAATTTTTTGTTGTCACCGAAGAAAATCTGGATGAGTTCATTACAGAATTCAAGAAGAAAAATCTTCAGTTGGTATTTGTGGCAATGTCTGTTCGCGATTATGAAAACATTTCGTTGAATGTTCAGGAACTTCGTCGTTATATCAAGCAACAAAAAAGTATCATTGTTTACTACGAAGAATCCATAAAAACACAATAACATTTTGTTACAAGAGCATCACATACTACAATATGTGATGGTTTTCCTTATATATACTATTTTCGTCTTATAACCCATCCAGAGGAGTACCCTTTCATGCTCAAAGTCGTCTCAAATCACAAAGACTACGATACCCGTAATATCATGTCACAAACCAAGTTTTACGAAGGGTATAGTAGATGGGACGATACTAAAGAACGATATGAGACTTGGGAAGAAGCCGTCACTCGCGTTATGAATATGCATCGCGGTTTCTACAAAGAGAAAATGACACCCGCACTTTCTCGGTTGATTGATGAAGCGGAATCTTATTATAAACTGAAATATGTTCTTGGCGCACAAAGAGCATTACAGTTCGGCGGCGATCAGATTCTCAAGCACATGATGAGAATGTACAATTGCACCTCCACATATGCGGATCGGCCTCGGTTCTTCTCTGAACTTTTCTATGTACTTCTATGCGGTGCTGGTGCGGGCTTCTCTGTTCAAAAACATCATGTTAATAAACTTCCGAACATTCAAGAACGCAAGAAACAAGCAAAAGGTTGGGAAGTCGCAGATTCTATTGAAGGTTGGGCAGACGCTCTTGGTGTTCTTCTTTCATCTTATTTTGTTGGGGGTGGTCAGTTTCCAGATTTTGAAGGTCGTCGTGTTTATTTTGACCTGTCAAAGATTCGTCCAAAAGGTGCAATGATTTCTGGAGGATTCAAGGCACCTGGACCAGAACCACTTCGCAGATCACTTGACAAGATTGAACATTTGATTCAAACAAGAATCTTCAAGGGTGAAACAAAACTTCGTCCTATTGATGTTTATGATATTGCCATGCACGCCGCTGATGCCGTTCTTGCTGGCGGTGTTCGTAGGTCTGCCACAATCTGTTTATTCTCGGCAGACGATGAAGAAATGACAAAGGCAAAAACTGGTAATTGGTTTGAAGAGAATCCACAAAGAGGTCGATCAAACAACTCTGCCGTGATTGTAAGAGATGAAATCACAAGAGATCAGTTCAAGAAAATCATGGGATCTATCAAAGAGTTTGGCGAACCCGGCTTCTTCTTTGTGGACGACAAAGACTTTACGACAAACCCTTGTGTGGAAATCGGCATGTATCCTCAGATTGATGGTGTGTCGGGATGGCAAGGTTGTAATCTCACCGAAATCAACGGATCAAAATGCACGACAAAAGAAGAGTTCTTCAAAGCGTGTCGTGCTGGTTCGATTCTTGGCACACTTCAAGCAGGTTACACAGAGTTCAAATATCTAGATGAAACTTCAAAGAAAATCTTTGATCGTGAAGCACTATTAGGTGTGTCTGTTACGGGTTGGATGAATAGCCCTGAAGTTCTTTTGAATGAAAATATTCAAAAAGAAGGTGCTGCTATTGTAAATCAAGTGAACGAAGAGGTCTCTCAATTGATTGGTATCAATCCTGCTGCAAGAACCACTTGTGTGAAACCTTCTGGTAATGCTTCTGTTCTTCTTCAAACCGCTTCTGGTATTCATGCCGAACATTCTCCTCGGTATATTCGTAATGTTCAACTGAATAAAGAGTCTGAAGTTGCTCAACTGATCGCCGAAACAAATCCATATATGGTAGAAGATTCGATTTGGTCCAACAATCATACAGATTATTGCGTTTCGTTTCCTGTCGTTTCGCCTGAGAATGCTATCTTCAAGAATGAAGTCTATGGTAAAAATTTGTTAGAAAAAGTCAAACTTGTCCAACAGAACTGGGTAGAAGCAGGCACGAACAAAGATCGTTGTGCCGATTCGAGATTGCGTCATAATGTTTCAAATACCGTTACTGTTCTTCCACATCAATGGTCCGAAGTAGAAGATTATGTATTTGATAATCGGCATTACTTTGCTGGCATTTCATTCTTGGCAAACTCTGGCGATAAAGATTTTGCTCAAGCACCATTTACTGAAGTTCTTACAGCACATGAAATTCTGAGTAAGTATGGTGATGCGGCATTCTTTGCGTCCGGTCTTGCAGCAGAAGCACCAAAAGCAAACTTCAGAGATTTGTGGGATGCTTGTAGTTATGCCGCATATAATGATGTTTCGCATGGAGAAATCTCTGATTTGAGAAAAGAATGGGTTCGTAGATTCCATAAGTTCGCTGAAAACTATTTCATGGGTGATACAGAAATGGCTGGGCATTGTCTGAAAGATGTTCATCTTCTCCATCGCTGGACCAAGATTCAACAAAATCTTTCTCCGATTGATTTTGATAATCAACTGAACGAGAAAAGATTTACAGATATAGATACCATGGGTTCTTCCGCTTGTGTCGGAGGGGTCTGTGAGATTTCTTTTTGAGGAATAAATGAAGAGAAGTTACTACAATCTAGAATGTGATAGATGTGCTACAGAAACGACCATTGTCGTGGATAATAGTAATGAGGAACCAGTCTATTGTCCCATATGTGGTAACGAAGCATATGCTACATTAGAGGATGAAGATGAAGAATAGTGTGGTATTACCAAAATAAAGTATTTACTTCCGATGATATTGATGATAATATAGGTTTTGTGTATGAGATAACAAATACACAGAATCACATGAAATATATCGGAAAGAAAAACTTTTGGTCCACACGAAAACTTCCCCCTCTCAAAGGTAAAACCAGAAAACGCACAGTCGTAAAAGAATCCGACTGGCAAGATTATTTTGGTTCTTCCGAAGAAGTGAAGTTACTTGTAGAACAGCACGGCTCCGATATATTTCACAGAGAGATATTACACTTGTGTAAATCAAAAGGTGAAATGAGTTATATGGAAGCAAAACTTCAGTTTGATTTTGAAGTGTTACTAAAAGACGACTACTATAATGGCATCATAAACTGCCGAATCAATAAATCTCATGTAAAAGATTTGAGAAGAAAGTGAAAATATACTATGAGAATCGAACCAGATATCAAACTTGATTATAACAATGTTCTTATTCGTCCCAAGCGTAGTAAACTTGGTTCAAGAAAAGAAGTTGATCTTTTTAGAACATTTGAAACTTTAGAGTACAAAGGTGTTCCTATCATGGCAGCCAACATGGACGGTGTTGGCACATTTGAAATGGCAGATGAACTTGCTAATCTAGGAATGTTCACTTGTCTTATAAAAACATATTCAGTCAATCAACTTGTGGGTTTCTTTGATGCTACTGCATTTGGTCATAGAAAGGATCATGTGGCAATGAGTATCGGCATTACGCATGATGATGAAATGAAGTTTCGTAATGTGTATGAACAAGTAGGCGATGCGCTTCGGTATGTTTGTATTGACGTTGCAAACGGATATAGTGAACGATTTGTAGACTTCGTAAGAAACTTTCACAGAAACTATTCTAATATCACAATCATTGCTGGCAACGTAGTTACTGCGGATCAAACACAGGAGTTAATTCTAAATGGCGCAGACATTATCAAAGTTGGTATCGGCCCTGGTTCTGTATGCACGACTAGAATCCAAACCGGTGTGGGTTATCCGCAGTTATCTGCTGTTATTGAGTGCGCAGATGCTGCTCATGGTCTTGGAGGTCATATTATTGCTGACGGGGGCTGTACGTGCCCTGGTGATGTAGCAAAAGCATTTGCTGCTGGTGCAGATTTCGTGATGTTAGGCGGTATGCTTGCTGGACACGATGAAGGTGGTGGTGAAGTAATCAACAGAGCATTTAAGACTGGTGAAATACATTATGACACTGGTGAAGAAATAGTAGAAGCAAAACAGTTTGTACAGTTCTACGGTATGAGTTCAAAGGCAGCAAACGAAAAGCACTTTGGAGGGTTAAAAGATTATCGTGCCAGCGAAGGGCGCGATGTATTAGTATCATATCGCGGACCAGTGTCGGTTACAGTTCAAGAGATATTGGGTGGTATTAGAAGTACCTGCACCTATGTCGGCGCAAGTACTCTTAAACAACTTAGCAAGTGTACAACTTTTATTCGGTGTAATGACACCCACAACCGAATTTACGAAAGTTCAAAATGAGGTCCATCAATAAATGGGCGTCTACCTTGACTTCTTCTTTCGTCAATATAAGAATTCATTGCTTCAGCCATTGATCCATCCCATTCTGTGATATCAGGAACAGTCCAAGCAGCACCCCATTTAATGGAGACATTCTGTTCTTGTGCCGCTTTTTTCATGGCATCAGCAATATCGTCATAGAGATTGAGTTCCCAAGCAATATCATTACCAACATATGCGACAAGATCAACAGCATTACCTTCAATATGCTTTGATTTCATTGTTTGGGATTTACCAGCAGCAACAAGTTCTTTTTGTCTTTCAATAGACCTAAGACCTTCTGTTACTCCAAAATCCACTTTGGTAAGTTCGATTGCTCTTTTCACTACGTTCACAAGTTTAGGATTCACGCCTTCAAGTTTTGCGAGTGATCTTTTTGATAGTTTATAAGCCATAATATTTCTCCTTGTTTATGCCGACACGCCATTATTACTGTGGAATGGTGTGTTGTAATTATCATTATTACTTCCACTTATATATGTGTTGGATGAACTTGTATTGTATGATTGCGACACGTTGTTGTTTCCTGTGACGGTAGGCATTATCGTCATTGAACCACGAGCAATATCCCATTGCATTTCAGACATTAAAGCGGCTTTTGTAAGACCTGGGACAGAATTATTTGTTACCTGATAACTTATGGGACTTATTGATGGTCCAAGAAATTTTTTTAGTTCGTCTTGTGCCTCTGAGTCAGGAACCCCAGGGTAGAGTGGAATGAGTTGCTCCTGACTCGGATAAAGTCGATCAGGTTGACCTTCCAGTCCGTTATTGGGGTTTGGAATTTCTTCATTTCCCAATGCTCTTTTTCCAACATTTTTAGGATCGAAAAGCCCCGTTGCTTTAGAATCGGCGATCCATTTTTCCAAGTCTTCTAAGGTTTGCGCTCTTGTTTCGGGATCCGCTAGTCTATCCGCCCAGTATGTCGCCATGCCTGGAGCAATTCCTTTGGTCAATGTCGTCGGATCAATAATGCCTTCTAATTCGGGCATTTCTTTGTAAAGCATATCTAATGCCGATTCTTGCTTATTTATTGCTTTTTTAAATAATAATACAGTCCCTCCTGTTACTGCCGCAACAAGTGCCGCAATTATTAAAGGTCCCGACATTGCACCTAAAATTGCCGCGACGAAGGTTTTGGTAAACGCACCTACAGCCGTTGCTATAGCACCACCTGCTGCTAACCCAGTAGTTATCGCTGAAGACACAGCACCTATGACTAAACTTCCCGCCCAGTTAAAAGCCGCAATGCCCCCTAAAATTCCTTGCGAAATAACTCCGGTCGCAACGACTAGCGCCTTGTATGGAAGAGTGCCGATGGCGAAAAGTCCTTTCCAAAAACCAGCCGTCGCCATCGCTGCGCCAAGATTCCAAAGAAATCCTCCGGCAGCGGTCAACGCCATTTTTCCTAAAATTGCGATTGCAATCGCACCCGCTATTGCCCCCGTGCCACTTTCTATCAAATCTTTATTTTCTTGACTAATATTATTCCATATATTTGTTTCTGTTATACCAAGTTTATCAAGGATCCATTCACCACCAGCTTCCGTCCCCTCAGGGAAATAATAACTAAGTACCGCTGCTATTATTGCGATAGGTAATCCTAAAAATGGAGTCAGGAGCGCCCCAATTTTCAACGCATCAAACATTTTATCTTTTTTTGCATCCAATTCTTTTTTTGCTTCTGGCGATAGTCCTTCACCATCACCCATAATATAATCTACTAGAGATCCCCCCATATAATTTGCTAATGCCAATAACAAACCACCTTTTATCAATTTCCCAGCAAGCATAGTCAAAAAACCAAGAGCAAAAGTCCCACCATGAAATAGTTTACCCAGACCGGCACCAGCAGCATCCACTCCTGCTAATGCAGTATCACCAACAAGACCTCGCATGAATTGACCACCAAAACTACCTTGTCTTTTTTCTTTTGCCGCTTCTCTTGCGTCCTCAAGTCGCTGTAGAAATCCTTTTTTTTCTTCTGATCTTCGAGTCTTCGCTTCCTCTGCGGCCGCTCTACCTTGAGATATGATTGCATTCACAAGCCCTTTTATATTAGAACTCATATTAGTCAGAATATTATTCTGTGTCTTCAAATCCGACACTACATTATCTAAATTGGTTTTTGATTCTTCTGCCATTTAGGTCATACCTTTTTGTTTTGCTTCTTGTTGTTTTAGGTCATTGATCAATAATTCAGTGTATATTTCTCTTTCCCAAGGCATCATCATGTCCAATTCGTCAAGTGAATAATGAAACTTTTGATTCAAAGTAAAGTTCATATTGTAATAGTTCACCAAGGACTCATGCGAGAGGCCTAGAGAAAAAAATCAGCGATACCTTCCATTTTGACTTCGTTATGATGATTACATTTCTTACAATCAAACTTCACGGCATGGGCGAGTTTTGGAATCTCACGAATGAACACCGCGATATCTTCAAACTGCTTTGTGTTCATAGAGTCCAGAAACTTCTCAAGTTCTTCTTTCGTTTCGTCTAACAGGTTGATCACTTCATCTTTTGTTTTCAAAGTATTCAGGGAACCCAAAATCAAAGTGTAGAGCATTTCTGTTTCTGTCTTGATACCTTCTGATGCTCGAATCACATAATCATACGATGGGTATTTGAGAGTCAAAGTGTATTGGTCATTTAGTTTGACACTTCTTTCTCCCATGTTTGGTTTCACTTCCATCTTCACATCATCAACATTGACTTTTATCTTGTTTGGTTCCTTACATTCCGAACATGACATTTCTGCTTCAATGTTTTCGCCAACAGACTTACCGCGAAGTTGAAGGAACAGATATTCCATGTCAAATGTGGCGAGTTTCCGAATATTCAAATCAGGCATACAAGATTTCAGAATGTCGTTGATTGCTCCAACGATTTGCTTTAGGTCTCTTGTCTCAAGCGCCAAAAGAAGTATTTTCTGCTCCTTGACTAGAAACGGCCGAAACCTTACTTCTTCTCCTGTAGATGGTAGTTTTGTTGTATAATGAGGTACCGCATTTATTACTGGTAAAGCCATAATCTATTCATTCTCCTTATAATATGGGTTTCCAATTTGTGTATGAAAAAGTCGCACTAAATTGTATATATTGATCGTTTATGTTATCATTTAATTCAATATCTGTGACTGTTGTGGGGAACGCCTTGATCAGTTCAACACCATAAATTTTCATATCATCTGTCACAAGATTTACATCAAGCAGATTTCCGACATTGAACAGGGAAAAACTTGGACCTTTCTTCAACTGATATATCTTGATGGATCTCCTGTAGTTGACCGCATATTGTATCTGTTGATTCTCTTGATCTACCATAGCATTCTGCCAAGCATCAAAATATCTCTTGACTTTATAGTCGTTCAAAAGTTTGAATGTCAAAGTTACATCGGGATCAATATAACCGTATGCCAGTTTCTCAACACGAATATTTGTTTGTCGGTCGTGTGTCATGATTTGACGACCCGGCAAAGCGGTCGAGTTACACAAAGTATTCAGCGTTGAAGAGTTCAATGTGCCTATGGAAGGCAATTCAACAAGATACAAGTTTGGTAAAGCGAGGCCACTTGCTGCTCCGACTTCACTCTTTAGTTGTTCTATACTATTGACCATTTATCCTACCATCTTTCTTGAATCGTGGAATACTTGCCACGAAGTCTGTTTCTGCCAATGCGCCAATGGCAAGAATGCCGCGATTTCCCAATCTTCTGGATTCACGACCGCAAACTGGCTCTTTGTATGATTCCATAGATACCTCTTGAAACATGGTTTGAACGCATCATATTTAGAAGATGCTGCTAATAGTTTGTATGATGCCTTGATTCTTGTGGATTCGTCAAATTTATTATTGTTTGTAATATCCATCAAAGCATCCATTAGTTGACCTCTCAAGTCTGGCGGCAAATAATGTAGATTGAGTCCCGTAAAACCACCCTTTGCGTAATCCATTGCTACAATCAAAGGGAATTTATCCCAGTACGGTAAAGTGTCTTTATATTTAGCATCATAAAAGAACATCATGATCGTTCCAGGTGTGTATCTTATACGACCTGGAAGAAACTTTCGTAATGAAGAATATTCGCTCTTTGTTTCCCGAAAGACCTGTTGCCGATCCGCCGAGAACATATTCTTCACTCTGTTCCGATACCATTCTCTCGCCTCTACAGTCTTTGGCTTGAGACCGTTTTTGAATGCTTCGTCTTTGATTTTCTTGTAGATTGACATTTGTTATCCTAAGTTTTTTAGTATTTATATCAAAAAAGTTCATTTTTCCTCTTGACGAATCACTTTCGAATGCTTATATTGGTAGTGTAAGAGAGAGAAAGAGAGAATCACCATGACCGCTAACTTCACTATGGATGCCGCAATCGAAGTTCTCAAGCAAGAGATCATCACCGATTACGAAAACTGGCAGGGCAAGCGCCCCGAGAATCGGACCGAGATTCATGCTCGGATGCTTGAAGATTTTATCAAAGGTCTGACCGACAAAGTTGGTTCGAAGTACATCAAGATTATCAGTAACAACTCGGTTTGGGGTTTTGTCGTCAACACTCACAACGACAAGATGTTTCGTTATGGCGACATCCTGAAAGCCGCGAATTGGGCAACACCTGCTCGGAACAAAGCACGGGGCAATGTCTTCGAAGACTACAGCATCGCTTGGACTGGTCCTCATTATCTGTGATAGGAGAAAGAAAATGAAAGTCACCGTACAACACATCAATCAAAACGAACTCACCGGCGCAGTCGAAGGTTTTACTGATGTTGCTGAAGTCAACGCTTGGGAGTTTGAAGATGTGAACGAGGCACTTGAATATGCCTATCGTTACACAAACAATGTTGACGGTTCATGGAGTATGAAGATCGGATCTGATGCTAACGCCGATGTGACCGTTCTGGCTCCGCTTCATGTTTGTGCTGATGGTCGTCAAATGGGATTGCGTAGCACTTCAATGTTTGATCGTATGATCGCCAACGGCAAAACCTACAAAGTATCAATGGTTGGTTTCACGGAAATGTAAGGAGAAAACATGATTATCACTCGGCGGTCTATTCTCACAGGAGAAACGCACTCTTGGGATATTGGAGTCACGCAAGAACAACTAGACACTTGGAATAGTGGTAT